>Ga0114977_10000004_pt1 | contig 205674 bp, 208 predicted proteins | sample S_130805_MF_Meta_FD_87026 | JGI IMG/M metagenome (GOLD analysis project Ga0114977, IMG submission 87026) | Freshwater microbial communities from Lake Simoncouche, Canada to study carbon cycling - S_130805_MF_MetaG | ecosystem: Environmental > Aquatic > Freshwater > Lake | place: Lake...
GTCATGAACCGCGGGTCAATACTGGTTCACGGGTCATGAACCGCGGGTCAATACTGGTTCACGGGTCATGAACCGCGGGTCAATACTGGTTCACGGGTCATGAACCGCGGGTCAATACTGGTTCACGGGTCATGAACCGCGGGTCAAGCTTGGGTCATGAACCGCGGGTCGCTGGTTCACGGGTCACGGGTCATGAACCGCGTGTCACGTGACCAACATAACTCCAGTTGTTGCAGGAGGACGAGCCGTGTCACGTGCACATTTAAAAAAAAAGAGGGACGGCGCGCGAACTATCCCTGATAAAAGGAGGGCGAGGACGAGCAAATCAAACAAAAAGCATCATGCAGTCCACAACCGCGCCTCGCCAGTTCCGTGTGGCTGGCCCCATGATCCTCAAGAACAGTTCAAGCGCAAGCCTCGAGGAGCTCCGTCAAGTGACCACGAGATACTCCAATCACATCAAGTACATCGCGCTGTACAAGCAGGCAGGCACCACCATGCTGCTGGCCCAGGCGCACGAGAAGCTCTCCGTCATGCAGTGGCGCTCGTTCCTTGGCGTGGGCGTTAAGGCGATCATGCACAACACGGACATGAAAGCTGCGATTATCACGGCCAAGCAGCAGGAGGGATTCGAGGAGCACGTCTCTGCCAAGGGCAGGGCTAGTAAGAAGGGTAGCAGGACCATCCAGTTCACCCACGTCGACGCGAGCTTGGAGCAGATGGTGCATGTCCAGTTGCTTTCCCCCGTCGAGAAGAAGGAGGAGGAGCCTGTCCACAAGAAGCTCAAGACGCAAGAACAACAACAACAGGAGCCCACCAAGGAGAAGAAGCCAGCGGAACCCAAGATCACCGCCAGCAACAACAACGATCACCCATCCAAGCGGATCGTCGAGAAGTACGCGAAGCTCAGGGAGCAGTACCCGAAGGTCTCGGTGTGGCAGCCGTACCTGAACGCTCGCGCGTCGTACCTCAAGACGCAGGAGGAGATCAAGCACCACCAGAAGACGCTCCCACCGCCCAAGCCCCCCGCGGACCTGAGCCTGGCTGACTACCATCCCCCCACATCCGCCGCTAGAACCTCGCTCAACGGCAAGGACATCATGCAGCAGGGCCGGGTGCGCGCCCACGAGGCCTACCTCAAGGCCAACGAGGACTACTCTCTTGGACGCGTGCCCCAGCGTATCAGCATGCGGAGCTTGTTTGTGAAACCGCAGGAGGCTTAGCACGCTCTAGCAGGCTCTTCTAGCACGGGATGCCAGAGTATTTTTAAAATTAAAATTCCTTCTTGTTGGTTTCTTGCTGTGGCTGGCTAATTATAAAATTTTCTAGACCTGACCCCCGACCCTCCCCCAAAGTTCTTGACCCTGACCCGCTGACCCATGAACCGTGAACCGACCTGACCCTGACCCGCTGACCCATGAACCAGACCTGACCCTGACCCGCTGACCCATGAACCAGACCTGACCCTGAACCGTGAACCGACCCGCTGAACCACGGGTCATGAACCGCGGGTCATGAACCAGCGGGTCATCTCAGAAACTTCTGGGGTAGGTCAAGGGGGGTAAAGGTATAGGAGTATAGTGAGAGAGAGAGATAGATAGATAGATAGAGTAGAGAGAGAATAAGAAAACCACTAGAAGAACTAGCAGATCATAGCATGCTTTCTTTTTTCTTGTTTAATTGAGAAAAATACAAGCACGGAAAGCAGGGCTGCTACTACTAGTAGTGCACAAGATGCTTGAAGTTGAAGTCCATGCCATTGAGCTGGTGCTCGCGCAGCAGGATGAGGATGTCACACTCCTCGTCGTAGAGCTGCTTGATGCTCAGCTTGAGAGCATTAGAATCCACGGGCCTCCTGCCTGCCAGCGGGCCATGGGCATGGAGATCCAAGGATACCCCAGCAGCACGAAGGCGCTTGCACTCCTGGAGTTTCGTGAGGTACCACGCCTTGTCGATGAACTCTGGCCCCAGCTCAGGCATACCACCAAGAGCACGCACAGCCCCGATCTTCTTGAGCTCCTTGTCGATCTCACTGAGACGGAAGAGAGAGTTCCCGATGACGCGCAAGGTCTTGTGCATGGCCTGGCTCTGGGTGGGCTGGATGAACCGGACATCATGCCCTGTGAAACCATGTCCAACCTGGATACTGATCTGGAGTTTCTCGAGTCCAAGCACCATGGAGTAGTCCTCATCGTTCGAGAACTGGATGAAGCACAATCGAATAGACTGCAAGTACTTATCGTCATCGAGCCTGAAACCGTCCTGCATCACGACTGACTTGATGTTGGGAACAGGGAGCGGCTTGGTAGGCGGGATGATGCGGGCGTTGATCCCGTGGAACGCCTTCTCAAAGTCCCGCTTGGTGAAAGTGATGGACTGGTGCCCCTTCCACAACACCTGGACCACGTGCTTGTCGGGCGAGCTGTCGTCAGCTTCCTTGAGATTGTGCTTGATCTTCTGCAGGGTCTGAATGGTGTGCTCAAGATCCTCCATGCACTTGCGCTTGCCCTCAGGAGTCATGTCTGGGAACACATGAGCCTCATCTTTAACACGCGTATTGATATTAGCTAGATCCTTAGCAAACTCCTGGGATGGATCAGCAGAATTGGCAGAAGACATGGCACGCGTTGTTGCAGGCAGGAAGCAAGATTAATTCTTTATATCAAGGTATTTTCCAGAAATAGCACTCTTTTTTTGGGACACGAGCCCGGCAAAAGACTCGGATATTTTCTAGTTTTTAGTGGTTTCATGAAGTGGCTGGCTAATTATAAAATTTTCTCGACCTGACCCCTGACCCTCCCTAGAAGTTCCTGACCCTGACCCGCTGACCCGTGAACCAGACCTGACCCTGACCCGTGAACCAGCCGGGTCATGAACCACGGGTCATGAACCAGCGGGTCATGAACCACGCGGGTCATGAACCACGGGTCATCTCAGAAACTTCTCGGGTAGGTCAAGGGGGGGTAAAGGTATAGGAGTATAGTGTGAGAGAGAGAGAGATAGATAGATAGAGTAGAGAGAGAATAAGAAAACCACTAGAAGAACTATCAGATCATAGCATGCTTTCTTTTTTTTATTCCTTTTCTTGATGGCCTGCTAACACGCGCGGATGCTAGTAATGAGAGAGAGAGAGAGAGAGTTTAAGGCTAGAGATAGTTTATTGAATAACTAGTTGTCCTCATCGACATCGGTCGGGATCTCGTCCTGATTGGTGGTGGTGATGGCTGTAGCACCAGAGGGAGCCTGCGCCTGCTGTTGCTTGGCGAGCTGCTGCTGGGCGAGGTGTTCGTACTTTGCGACGGCCTTGTCCACCTTGCCCTGAGCAGAGGAGGGTTTGGTCTTTTTGGATTCGGACTTGGCCTGCTTGAACGCCTCCTTGGCATCCGCAAGCGCCCACCTCTGCTCCATGGTGAGCTCGGGCTTCTTGCTCTTCTTGGATGTGGTGGTGAGATGAGCGGGCTTGGAGGGCGGCATTTTCTAGTACTGCTGTTGATGTGAGTCAAATACAGGCTGGATTTAAATAGACGGGGGAGAGCGCTAGTTTGCACGACGAGAGCACGATATTTAAGCGGGACTGGCTGGCTGGTGGGTACAAGAGAGAGAGAGACGCTACCGTGCTCTCAAAAGTATGAACGCTCTGACGAACATGATGGCCGGCCTGAACACGGACGAAGGGGAGGGCGTGTTGCCAAACGGGCTGCCTTACCGCACTATGCGTGTGGGCAACAGTAAGACGAGGATCGAGCTCGGCGGGAACTGGGCCGAGCGCGTGCCCATGGTGAGCGGGGTGAGCGTGCCCCCCACCACGACGACGGTGCTGAAGCTCCTGCCGTCGGACGAGACGGGCCTGCGCGTGTACATGATCGTGTTCGGGCCAGAGGGTAATATGCACTGCATGGGCCACCTGCTGTACCAGTCAGTGGCTGCTGATGTCCACCCCGTGCTCCAGATCGACGTCTCGTGTGACGATGTGAAGAGGGCCTGGCTCGACGTGTTTGGGCGCGTCTGAGTCAGCCTGTTGTTGGCTTATTAAACTCGTGATAATATGATGTGTATAGGAGCGTGCGTGGTATTTAACGTGGGATGGTCTGGATGCGGGAGTGTTAGACATGGCGACGACTACAAGCGACAGCAATGCAGACTGCATGCTGACGATGGGGTACACGATCCGGCTGGACCGTGACTACAGCAAGCAGGAGGTGGTGGCGGTGTGCCGGGAGCTGGGCGAGATGTTCGGGCCCGGGAACGAGTTCCGACCGTACGCTGGGAAAGGGCTGGTGGAGTGGTGGCGCCGGTACGGGGAGACGGGCGAGGGCGGGAAGGCGCTGAAGCTGGTGATGCACAAGCGGTGGCGCGTGGAGTCCATCGCCTGGCCGCGGGAGGTGCCTGAGAACGTGATGGAGCTGTGGAAGGATGATGATAGTCTCTGTGTGAGGAAGGGCTGGTACCGCACGAAGCTGCTTACGTATGGGCGCGTTGATCGGTGAGTGCTCTGTTGTTGGTCTGCTCAAGCGTTCGTGGATTTAACATGATGTGTGGGGCATGATGTTCATGTTCTTATTCTGGCAGATGGACGCGGGCGCAGCTGGTGCTGATGCGGGAGGTGTTCACCCGCGCGGGCTGGCGCGTGTCCGGTGCCGGGTCCGTGCGTGGGATGAACCCCAAGGTGCTGGGCAAGAACGCGAGACGGGCGGACGACTACCGGTACTTTGAGCAGCCGCTGTGAAGGCCTGCTGTTGGACGTATTTAAGCCACGAGCGCTGGGGTGCTGATACTACTATTCTAGTTTAGAACAAGATGAGCGCGCCCCTGCCGACACTGCACGAGATGAAGCTGGACCTGGTGAGGGTGATGGAGGAGAGCGACCCCGAGAACTACTGGGACACGTACACGCCCAACTACAAGGAGTGGTCCCTGGAGAAGGACGGGCTCCCGCTCGTCCTGCTGCGCGAGAGCGACGAGAAGGGCAAGCTGGAGATGTTTGTCGAGAAGAAGGTGCTCCAGCCCTGGATCGTCGGGGGCGGGCACACGCAGAGCGGGAACCCGAGCATCACCGTGCGGGTCCCGCAGGTGGGGTGCAAGGACACCGTCACCGGGCCCTGCATCGAGGTCAAGCTGCGCGAGGAAGCGCCGGGCGTCCCCGAGGAGTTTGAGGACAACGAGTGGGGGTTCGCCTACATCGCGATGAAGCCCAAGCACTTTGCCGGGTGCAGGGACGCTGTCGTGCTGCTCATGCACCTGGTCAAGGCCACGTACCTGCTCCAGAGCATGCCCCCGCGTGCTTGAGTTCATGTTGTTGGTGTTATGCCTGTTACTGCTAGTAGTAGTAGTAGTAAATCGCTGGGAATTTACTCTTGTTTGCGCGCGTATTTAAGCGGCGAGTGCTAGGCGGTGCTGTCGTTCTTAATAGTTTAATTCTAGAAAAACAAAGAGAGATGCCCTTGACCGCCGGACTGCGCCTGATCGACCAGATCGTCTCGAGGGACCTGATGGCCTCGAGCTCTGACACGTTCTCCGGAACAGGGATCAACCGTGTTCGCACCGGGACGACGGTCGGGACCACCACGCTGGCGGCCTTGAACTCCGTCTACCTCGAGGCCTGCCCGAATGACCGGGTCAGGATCAGCCTGCGGATGGAGTACCTCAAGCCGTACCTCATGGACGGGCAGGTGATGGTGGGGCCCGCTGCTCCTGTCAATCGGGCGAGCCTGCGTATTCATGCAGACGAGCCCGTGATGTCGTTCCCGCATGACGGGCGGTTCCTGCGCATCAGCATGGACAGCCTCGAGTACACGCTCAACAGGCTGCGCTACCTGCGCATGCTGCGGTTCGTGCTCGACGCCGAGGACCTGAGCATGGCGGAGCTCGAGGACTTCGAGACTGAGCTTATGTCTCCCGCTGTTTAAAGAGACATGGTGGAGCTCAACGAAGACTTCGAGACTGAGCTCATGGTTTGAGTTTCTTCTAGTAGTGGTCGTCATTAAAGAGACAGCTCTGTTTTATTATTTTTCACGCAGAAGAGGGCGAGAGCAGGGAGAGCGAGATGAACTCGAGCTGGGCCGTGCCGGCAGCTGTGGTAGTGTTGGGCGCGTAGACGAGGAGGACTTGGCGCGCGGGCTCATCCTCGTAGAAGGTGATGTTGTGGCGCTCGATGCCTGCTGATGCCAGTCCTCCGCGAGTGGGGAGGAGCTTGAGGTCCTGGACGAGCCTGGCCTTGGCCGAGCGCACGAACGCGGTGAAGTCCGAGACGGCTGCTGTCGGGGGTGTGCGATCGTGGAGGACGCGCTGCTCGAGGGGGAGGGAGGAGCGCACGAGGATGGTCCCCGTCGGCTTGCTGGCGTCGAGCCTGTGCCACGGGACGAGGGCCTGATGGTACTCGGTGATGTCGAGGATGTGGGACTCGAGGCGGCACTTGTCGATGTGGGCCGGGGACGCGAACGTGCAGACCCAGTCCCGGTAGCGGAGCCCGTTTGGGGCCTGCTGGGTCTCGGCGTACCTGCGCGTGTATTTAAGTTAGAGCAGGGGTTGGGCTGGTAATCCTTCTCTGTTTAGCAAGAAGAATATGACCGTCCCAGATACTGCTGCTGCTGCCACTGCCGGTGTCAACGAGGTCACCGCCCAGGTGGAAAGCATGCAAATCGCCGGGCCTGCTGCTGCTGCTGGTGTCACCGCCCAGGTGGAAAGCATGCAAATCGCCGGGCCTGCTGCCACCGACAGCATGCAAATCGCTGGGCCTGCTGCCACCGACAGCATGCAAATCGCTGAGTCCACGATGACGGCTGTGGCGGCTCTGAGCACGATGAAGACCATGCTCGGGAACGGCGGGGAGATCGACTTTGTGGAGATGTTCAACAACAGCTTCACCGTGTACCGCAAGCAATCTACCTGGGGCGCAGGCGTGGAGCTGACTGCCGGGAACAGGCTCAAGGTGATGCTGGATCAGGAGCACGTGGCCCCGATGCAGGTCGCGAGGGGGCGCATGACCCTCTGGTCGACCACCCTCGCCCTCCGGATCAACGGCGGGAGGAAGACCGTGCTGGTCCGGAAGACCCACAACAACACCGGGCACAACCTGGTGCGCTTCGTGCAGCCCCTCACCGAGGAGGGCGTGGACAACTGCGTCCAGCTCATCCTCGCCGTGTTCGCGCGCGCCCCGCTCGACCTCATTCAGGATTAAGCTGGGTGTGTGCTCGCCCCGCTCGACCTCCTCCTCGAGAAGGACTGGTGGGTTGTGCGCGTTGGGCTCTTCTCTTAAACTAAGCGGGTTATCGCCGCATTTCTCTAGTTTGTGTGAGTGAGTGCGTGCGTGCGTGAGGGACGTGATGTGCGTGAGGGCGTGAAGGCGTGATCACCTGGAGTCGATGTGGTCCTTGTCCCACGGGGCGGGCTGCTCGTTGAGCTCGATGTGCGTGTGGTGGAGGGGCGGGGCGTGGATCAGGCAGGCGACGGCCTCCTCGAGGGTGTGGTCGAGGACGGGCTGGTTGATTTGGGCGAGGGGGAGGCGCTGGTGCGTGTACGGGACGAGGGCGGTCTGGGCGTGGTGCAGGAGGCTGGTCCGGATGGCGACGGGCGAGATGTCGTCGTCGGGGACGAGGAGGTGGATGCGGGACGGCGCGGGCCGCTTCGAGCGGTCCTCGAGCAGGATCTTGGGGAGCGTGTGCGGCGGCGCGTCGGTGATGCTGGTGCTGATGTCCTGGTCTGTCCCCGTGAAGAGGCACACGCGGGGCGAGGTCTCGACCCTCCAGGCGGCGAGGTGGAGGGGCTGGCGGAGCGTGACGAGGGTGGGCTTGGGCATGCACCGGGCCTGGAGGTCGGCGAGCAGGCCGGCCGACTGGCGGAGGGAGGCGGGCGTGGTCTCCATGTTTATGCTGCTGCTAGTAGTAGTGGCTGGCTGGGCTGGCTCGGCTGGCTCGGCTGGCATCATAATGCGGGAGAGCTCTGGGGACAGGCAGATCTCCCCGACGCGCGCGATGATCTCGTGGAGGCGCGTGCTGCCGGTGGCGGATGCGGGGCGGGTCCCTCCCTCGTCTGCGCTAAGGTGGAGGAGATGGAAGGGCTGGCACTGTAGGGGCGCGGGCTTGAAGCGCAGGCGGTTCGATGTTGAGGTGGCGGTGGTGGTGGATAAGAGCTCGAACTCCAGCGGGGGCACGCTCCTGCAAGCGGGGCGGTGTTATAAAGGGGAAGAATGGAGCTGGGCGAGGTACGCTTGCCAAGAATGCCGGTCAGATCAGCAGGACTGGCGCAGCAGGCGGGATTCGCGCTGGGCCTGGGCGCGTGGATGACGCTGGCGATGTGGGTGGTGGCGCGCGTGCCGTGGGCCGGGGTGTTTGGGCTGGGGACGGCGCTGGGCTGGGTGCTGCTGGACTACTGGCTGGTGCTGGATGCCGAGTGCGAGTGCAGGGGCGAGGTCTCGGAGTTGGAGAAGCAGGTGGTCTCGCTGCGGACCTTGTTGGGCCGGATGTGTCCAACAACAAACCGCAGTAATGACGACCCGCACGGGCGAGCGCGGGCCGCGTTCCGGGCGCAGCGGCAGAGCGTGAGCGAGCACGACCTACGCGAGGCCCTGGCCCGGTCCTCGGGGATGTCGCGCCCAGTGTCGTGTTAATTATTATTATACCGGCTCTTTGGGGAGATGTGTATCTTCTGGGGCTGCTATGTGGCCGAGCGGTCAGATACGCTGGTTCGCGTGCTGGAGACCCGGGTTCGATTCCCGATGGGTGCACATTAAAATTTGTGGATTTGGCCTGCTGTGTCTCGCGGGTTCGAATCCCTGTTGGAGTTAATTTTGCCGGTCGTGATCACGTCGCGGGTTCGAGTCTCGGTCGGGCCAGAAAAAAAAAGACCAGGTCCAATTGGAAATCCTGAGCGTTGGGGGCTTGAAAACGCGATTCCTCAGCCGGGAAAATCGCTTTTTGCGTGATAGGGCCTGTTTTGGAAAGGATATGAGAAGGCGCGTGTTTTGCCGTGGTGGGGGGATCACGAGACGGACCAGAACCGTGCTGTAATCGCCAAGCGTCGCGAAAGACGGGTTCGGGGATTTGCTGTAATCACTGGAACGCTCGGGGAAATGACGTGTGACAGACATGCCACCGTTTGAAGGGTGCGTGGAGACGGCCGTGCCAAAAGCTCGCCGAATTTGGGCAACGTTTCGCAGCGAGAGTAAGCAAATCTTCCTGATTTGCCTGAGAGATGCAAGTGGAAGAACAACAATCGGTACCAGTGGTGGATCGCAGGCCGTGCAAGACATTCGAGGAGCGCAAGGAGCTGATGAAGCAGGCACTGGCGAGCGCCCTGAGAGCGGAGGACATGCTGACCATGTTCATGGACGATCCCATGTATGCCGAGGTGTTGGAGGACATGCGAGTTCTGAATGAGCGGGAGGGGAGGGACGAGCGCTCCAAGAAGCACAAGGAGAATATCCTCGGGATTGTGCAGGCTGTGATCAGCATCCGCGAGAAAATGGTCTCCATCAGGGACACGAAGACGAGCCGGCGGGTGTACGTGGAGGCGTGGGGGGAGATCGCCGTGAGCGTGTGCAGGTTTTTTGTGTGTGTGTGTGAGCTTGCGTGAAAGCTCTCCAATAACTACCGACCACCCCAATAAAAAAACAGGACCGGCTCGCGGGGCGTGACGCTCCCCGGTCCCAGCCTCAACGACATGCTGCTGAAGTGGAGGGACGAGTGCGATGCGGCGCGGGAGCTGGAGCGAGAGCCCGAGGTCGGGTTCCGCGTGCGCTACAAGGGCAGGAACGGGGACAAGCCCGATTGGGAGACCTCATCGGACGAGGAGGGAGCGGCTGATCCGGAGGAGGATTTTCAGGTGCGCTTTTTTTTTTGCTGGGCGTGTGTGTGCCCGATGCTACTAACGCGAACACGCAGGTCAACCGAGACACCGACTGGGGAGACGAGGATATAGACATGCGGCGGAAGAGGTACAGGCGCATGAAGGCGAGGAGCCGCGGGGACGACAAAAACGTGCCCGCGCGGGAGGGCAAGCGTCACTGCTACTAGGTATGTTTGTGTGCTGATGCGCTTCCGTGCGTGATTGCGTATGTGTGCGTTCATGCATGTTGTGTATGAGAGGGAGGGAGCGCACCACGAGGAGGAGGAGGAGCCGGACGCCTGCTTGTTCTTGTTCTTGCTGACGCGCTTCCGTGCGTAGGCCGGGTCCAAGCGGAGGAGCGACGGCGGGAAGGCCTGCTCGAGCGAGGGCTTGATGAGCGCCCAGATGTCGTGGGCCTCGAGCGCGTCGAGATTGGGGAAGTTCGAGAGAGCCCCGGCGAGGTCGTGCGAGGAGTCGTCCCGGGGGTTGGACTTGACGCCCATGAGGACCGCGAGCCTGTCGATGGTGACCGCGATGGCCTGCGCGGTCGGGGTGGCGGGGTCTTGTGAAGCAATGAAGCTTGCGAGCGTCTGCATGTGTTCCGTTGGCCTGCTGCGGAGGGCCTCGAGGCAGTGCGCGAGCGACTGGATCTCTCCGTCGCACTCGCGTAAGGCCTCCGCGCTCTGAAACCAGTCGGCGAGCTCGGGCATGTGGAGCGCGGCGACCCCGAGGACGTGCAGGAGGCCCTGCGAGCGCCAGGTCTTGAGGTGGGTTTGCAAGGATTCGAGGGTGGCGGGGCTGTGCAGGCGCAGGATGGAGTGCGCGACGTGGAGCTCGTACTCCCGGGTGGTGTCTGCTGGAGGGCGCAGGTAGTAGGCCGTGAGGTCGCGGTCAAAGTGCGGGAGGGTCTTGGCGAGCTGGTAGGCGTGCTGACGCGGGGTCGCGATTGTGGCAGGGTCGAGCTGACCGCCACAGGCCGCCTGGTGGAGCTCGAGGAGCATGTTGACCCTGTCCATGGCCGTCGCGTCGGTGCCGGTGTAGGGCTTGGCGAGGGGCTCGAACCACGCGAGGTTGCGCGGGTACGCGGGCGGGTTGGACGAGAGGGGCTGGGCGTGGGCCGAAGCGTGCTCCTCCCCCTGCTGCTGCTGGTGGCAGGCCTGCGAGAGGAGCTTGGCGTACTGCTTGAGGATCTTCAGGTTCTCCTGTTTTTTGGGACATGGGTGTGTTAGCGATGACGGGTTGTGAAATGCACAAGAGGTCACGCACCATGAGCACGACGCTGTCGGGGCTCGCGGCGTCGGGGCTTGCGGCAGGCGCGGCGACGGGCCAGCTGTGGTAACCCCTGGGCGCGGCGACGGGCTGGGCGTGGAAGTACTCGGTGAGGGCGTGCCGGAGCTGGGCGCGGGCCGAGTCGCTCTGGCTTATCGATGAGGAGAGCATGATAGTGGTGCTGGGATGATGATGACGGTGCGTGAATCCGGCCTTCTTAAATAAGAAAGACGCGGTGCCATCTGTATTAAGGTTTTCGGGTGCGCTCGTCATGACTGGCTGGAATGATGCGCTGCTGGAGTTTGGTATCACAGCTGGCTTTGGCGTGCCTTTTTCTAGAGATGGTGGCGGGACAGCCCTCCTGTCTCAGCAGAAGTTGCGAGTCGTACACGCTCACCCCCTGCTGCGATATGTGCATGAGATATGACTGGGGCCAAGGCGAAATAGGTGAGTGCAACAGTTACGTGGAATCCTACTTGCTCAACACCAACGGTGATCGTGTCACGCGGATCGGGGGCTGCCAGCCGTGCCCTGCCAACTACTTCAGGAGCGGCGAGTCGTGCGACTGCGAGTCGTGTAGCTGTGCGTGGTGGCTCCCGAATTACGGATTGGAAGTCTACAACGCCGAGCCATGTGGCGGCGCGAGCGGTGGGAGGTGTGGCGCGCCCTGCAGAGGCAAGTGCGAGGCCGGGCAGGGGGAGACCCACGGATGCGGAGTACCCGACACCAACAAGAACAGGGAGTGCTCACCGTGCGCCGCCGGCAAGTACCGGAACGACCTCAACACGGCGGTCTGCACGAACTGCAAGACCTGCTCCACCGCACAGAGGGAGAGGCGGACGCCGTGCGGGCCCGTCTACGACCGGACGTGCGTGCAGTGCGGCGCGGGCAACATCGTGACGGGGACCGACCTGGACACGTGCACCGAGTGCAATGCGGGCGCGTACATGGGCACGTACGCGAGGGCCAGCGACAATACCTGCGTAAAGTGCTACGACTGCCCCAGGACGCACGGGGTGGTCACGCCGTGCAGGAACAACGCGGACAGGACGTGCGCGGTGTGCCCCACGAACCAGAGAGCGCCCCAGCTGAACGCGGAGTGTAAGGGGTGCGTGGCTGGGTACGTCTGGGGCGTCAGCGGCTGCATCCTGTGCGAGCAGGCGACGTGCGGCCTGACCCAGTACATCAAGTGCACCACGTCGGCTGATCTGATGGGCGGGCGGGACTGCATGTACTGCCAGGGGCACAACCACGCGAGCAGCACGAAATGCGCGGCCGGGTACGGGGTGTCGACGTTCTGCGCGGGCGACAAGCTGGAGGCGATTGCGTGCACCGCCTGCGCCGCCGGGACGGAGCGCCCCGACGGGACGGCCATGGTGGCGAACGCGGGCAACACGGTGCAGATCCAGCAGTGCAAGGCGTGCGCGACCGGCAAGTACAAGGTCGGGACGGGCGCCGGGGACTGCCAGGCGTGCGCGAACAAGCCGGGCATCAACAGCGTGTACGCGGCTTGGACGGTGACGGCTGGTTCATCTGTATGTCCCTGGTTCGTGCTTTTGTGTGTGTGTGTGATAGCTAGCTCTAACTACGCGATAGTACTCCTGTTGTAATGCTTGTTTTGTGCGTGTGATGGATAGATGGCTAACCACGTGCAAAAAAAAACCAGGGTCTGCAACGCGGGCTACTACTCGAACGGGGCGGACTGCCTGCTGTGCCCGACGGGCCAGTGGTCCGGCGCGGTCGGGGTGACGGCGTGCCAGGCGTGCACCAACGCTCCCGGCGGAGGGACGGGTCTGGCGTACTACCTGAGCAGGTCCACGACGACGACGACCACCAACGCGTGCCCGTGGTGCGTTTTCTCTTGGTTGCCTGTCCTCTGTACCTTCTAACACTGGCAACGATGAACAGGGAGTGCAGCGCGGGCTACGTCAAGAACACGGGAGGGACGAGCTGCGTGCAGTGCGCCAACGGGACGAAGTACAGGGAGGCGGCGCAAAACGTGGCGACGGAGGGGATGGCCAACGTGTGCTACTCGTGCACGGGCTGCCAGGACAGCCGGCTGTATTCGCCCGGCTCGTACATGACGCGGGAGTGCGCGTACAACCGGGACCGGGGGTGCACGACCTGCACGACGTGGTGCGACGCGGGGCAGTACCGGACGGCGCTGTGCAACACGACCCACAACCGGCAGTGCCAGGCGTGCGCGACGCGGTGCCCGGCGGGGTACTACCTGTCGGGGCAGGCGTGCACGGGGAGCACCGACTACGACGTGGTGCTGGCCAACTGCAGGCCGTGTCTCGGGGTGGGCCAGTGCGTGCCCGGGACGGCGTACCTGTCGGGGACGTGCGCGGGGGACACGGCGTACTCCAACGCGTGCCTGGACTGCGACAAGGCCAAGTCCTGCCCCGGCCAGTACCGCGGGGGGTGCGCCAACCTCAGCAACACGCGGTGCCTGGACTACAGAGCGTGCCCGACGGGGTACTACCTGGCGGACGAGTCGCCGGACCGGGACGGGACGTGCAAGGCGTGCTCGACGTGCGAGGGGCTGGGGCAGCTCAGGGCCTGCACCAAGTTCGACGACGCGGTGTGCGGGGGGAGCTCGTGCAACGGGGTGGTGCCGTGCCCGACGCGGACGAGCTCGAACCGGTCGGCCTACTTCTGCGACTACACGCGGGGGCAAGGGCGTGCGTCGTGCGGCGTGTGCCCGCCCGGGTACAGCTCGGACGGGCAGTTCTGCCAGGAGTGCCCGCGGGGGTTCACATGCGACCGGATCGGGGGGATCGCGTGCCGGGGCCAGTGCGGGGCCGGGGTGCGGTCGGCGTGCGAGAGCCAGTACGGCCTCGGGTACGCCGTGTGCGACACCGCGTGCGAGCTGCCGGCGCCGGACACGCGCCTGCCGTGGCGGGGCTCGTACGTCCAGGCGCAGACGGAGCTGTGCGCGACCTACTTCCTGTGCACGGTGGGCTACTACAAGTTCTTCGGGACGGGCGGGAGCGTCGAGTGCCAGCCGTGCAACGCGAGCCTGCTGCCTACCCGGGGGGTGCTGGACATGTGGGTGACGGAGGGCCTGTCCGCGTTCGACGATTCCAGCTGCTTGTGGTATGCTTGCTTTCTTTCGTGTATTCAATTTGTTTTCCGGTCTGACTCGCGCGCGCGCGTGGGGGCAGGGAGTGCAACCTGCAGCTTTCCGTCAAAAACGGGAGCAAGTGTGTTCAAAAACCAGGGCGGGAGGGCGGGGTCTCGACGGCGACGAGCAACCTGGCCGGGGCGTGGAAGAGCGCGAGCGGGGTGGGCGGGGGGTGCGGCATGGGCTGGACGTCGCAGGCGGGCGTGGCCATGGCGCCCGGGGAGTGCCTGGCGTGCCAGCCGCTGGTCGGGGACGTGATGCGCTGGAAGGACCAGACGGACCAGTGCGAGTTCGAGTGCGTGCACGCCGGCGCCGTGCGGAGGGGGGGCGTGTGCGTGCCGGCGCGGTGGGTGTGCGGGCTGGAGGGGCTCGTCAGGCAGCTGCTGGACACGGCCTCCTCCTCCTGCATTCCCCAGGTTAAACTCTCTTTTTTTTCGCGTTGGTGTGTGTTTTTCTTCTCGTTGTGACATCATCATCATGCGCTCGTGTATGCAGAGCTTTCCCTGGAACATGGCGGGGTACGCCAAGACGACGACGACTGCGGGAGGGTGGGGCGTGGTGACGGAGAGCCGGGTCACCGCTGCCGATGTGGTCGATCAGGCGCAGTACCACTACCCGCTGCTGGCGTCGATCGGGTACGGCATCAAGGGGAGGCACACGGTCACCATGACCGCCGGAGGGACCGCCAGGACGGTGGAGGGGCGACTGTGCTCGGTGACGCAGGCGGTGCGGGTGGGGAACTGGAGCTACGCGTTCGGGAGCCTGTGCAACCAGAGCTTCCTGGTGTACCTCAACCTGTCTGCCACGACGACGACGGGGACTGGTTTGGGCGTGCTGATCGGGAGCAGCGCGCGGGGCTGGCGGGACGGGTTCCGGACGCAGGCCCTGTTCGAGAGCGAGCTGTACGTGGCGGCGCGCGCGGATAGCACTGGAACGGTGTTTGTGCTGGACAGGTTATTCGCCTTTTTCTTGTTTTCTTGGTGTGTTCTCTCGAGAGACTGATGCTTGAATTCACGCCCAGATGGAACTGCCTGCTGCGGGAGGTGGTGGTGTGGGACTGGCCCGGGAGCTACCTGACGCGGGTGCACACGCTGTGGGGCGACACGGACAAGCTGCAGCTGGCGGTGCCGCAGGCCAAGTGCTACGGGGACGGGAGCCTGGCGTGGCCGCGGCGGTTCTGGGCGCTGGACCCCGACTGGCTGGCGTTTGCGGACGAGGACGGGCTGTGGCAGTTCGACACGCGGACGCGGGAGCTGCTCGTCATCGTGCGGGAGAGCGCCGGGGGGTTCGAGGCCGACGGGCTGGCCGGCGTGGAGCTGATGGTGTACTACTCGCTGACGGTCAAGCGCCACGACCCGCTGACCCTGGTGCTGACGTTCCTGGACGGGCGGGTCTGGACGGTGCGGGCGGCGCAGGCGCTGTGCCCCGAGGGCCGGACGTCGCTCAGGGGCGGGGGGTGCGACATCGAGTGCCGGCTCACGGCGTCGGACGGGAGCCGCATGCACTGGGTGAGCGAGTTGTCGGGGGACTGCCTGCCGTGCACGATGCAGGTGGTGTGCGGGCTCGGGGAGGAGCTGGTGCCGTGCTCGGCGTGGAGGGACGCGTACTGCAGGCGGTGCGAGTTCGCGCTGGACCCCGCGTGCCTGGCGTGCCCCGGCGAGACGGCTCAGTCCAAGCCCTGCGTGCGGTGCGATATCACGACGGTCAGCGTGGACGCGTCGGCGCGGGTGTACACGGACGTCGGTGAGGGGCTGGTGATCCGGTACACGTCCAGCGGCACCATCCGGGTCTCCGCGGACGTGCGCGCCACGGTGCTGGTGGTGGGCGGGGGCGGGAACGGGGCGACGCTCAACGGAGGGGGCGCTGGAGGGGCTGGCACCGTGATCTTCGCGGAGAACGTGACGACGATCCGGGGGGGCACGACGCTGGCCGTGACTGTGGGGGGCGCTAGACAGTCCAGTTCCATAGGGACAGACTTCATTGCGTCGCAAGGAGGAAACGGGGATGTGGCCAGGGGCACTGTTGGTGGCACAGGCGGGGGCGTGGGCGGGACCAGCACGGTGTTTGGCGTGTCGGGCATCTACACCAGCGCCAACGCGTTCGCCAACTCGGGGGCGGGCGGCGGAAACACCGGGTACTACTACGGCGGGGCGGGCGGCGGCGCAGGAGGCGCTGGTTCACCAGGGCAATGCGGGGCGGGTGGCGCCGGCTTGAGCAGCGTGAACATCTTGGGCAAGGCCTCTGTGTTTTCAAACGTGTTTGGCCAGGCCTACACGAGCGTCGCCGTCAACGGGGCCGTGGCGGGGGGCGGGACGGGCTCGAAGTGCTGCGACAACCAGAACTGCGGCTCGAACGGCCTCGGTGGGTTTGGGGCCTCAAACTACAGGACCGCTGGAGACGGCGTGGCCAACACGGGCAGCGGCGGGGGCGGGAGCTCCGTTGGAACGGCGGGGGCCGGGGGGTCAGGCCTGGTGCTGATCAAGATCCACCCGTGGTATGGAATGGCGCAGGCCCCGCAGCAGCAGCCCTCCTCCTGCGTGTGCACGGCCAGAAGCGACTCGGTGTACGTGTCGGCCGGGACCTGCGACGCGAGCACGATGCGCCCCATCCCGCCGTGCGCCGCGGGCTGGTACGCCGCGAGCGACGCTGGTGTGAGCACCGGCTACTGCGTGAAGTGCCCGGCGTACACGGCCAGCCAGTACGCGGGCGCGACGACGCTGGACCAGTGCAAGTGCGTGCACGGGATGACGAGGAGGGCGGGCAAGTGCGTCGGGGAGGCGCTGTACGAGGAGTTCGACGCGCTCCTGTGCGCGGGGGAGGCGTGCAAGGTCCCGCCCAACGCCGTGCGGTACGTCGGGGACGGGATCGCCTGCCGGTGGTACTGCAACGCGGGGTACTACCGGGACACGCTGGCCGGGTTCCAGAGCCAGTGCAGGAGGTGCCTTGTGGGCATGGGCTCGAATCGGACGCGCGGGGACGACGACAGCCCGTGGAGCTGCGAGTGAATGGGTCGGCTATTAAACAGGATGTCTGGGGTGATTGGAATACACATGATCAAAGCCAGTTCAATTGCTGTTTCTCTCTGTTTAACCAGCCTGTCTCTTGTCAGCCTAGTGACAGGATCCTCCTGGGATTATATCCAATGCAATTCAAACACAGATTGCGAAAATTACTCTTGTGGCAAGGGTTCACCGTGTGTAAGCACCTTGCTGGCTGGCTACAAGGTGTGTGCTTTCAGAAGCGCGTCTTACCCCTGTGACGGGACTGAGCAGGCAGCTTGTGGGCCTGGGACAACAAGAGTACTCAGTGCTACAGTTGGATTTGTCAATGTGTACCGATGTTCTGATTGCCCAGCAGGGACCACTTGGGATTATGGAATGGATTTCAGGTTGAGTTTTTGTAGACCGTGCACAGGAGAGGATTATTCGCCACCCAAGGCTACCAACTGTAACACATGCGGCATGGGTTCGAACGCCAGCTCAGATCACTCCCGATGCATTCCTTGTTCTCCAGGATACATTGGGCCAAACTATCCAGGGGGAGGATGTGTTGCCTGTGTCGAAGGCACATACAATAACGTAACAGGGGCTACTGCTGCGTTAGATCAGACAGATGGGTCAACATTCCAGTGTCCTTCATGCCCACCTGGCAGCTACGCGCTTCGAGGGGCGTTGGCGTGTACAGTCTGCCCCAGAGGAAAATACCAGCAGGCCAGCAAGGCAAACCAATGCACATCATGTGATGCAGGCTACTACACAAACACTTCTGGGGCGAGTGTCTGCGTGGCATGCGGGGTTGGTACTTACCAGCCTTCAACCGGGGGGGTAAACTGCACGGTATGTCCTGTAGGCATGTTCAATGGCGGAACCGCAAGATCCGTGTGCCAAGTGTGCTCCCATGGCACCTACACCAACGTCACCGGGGGATCAGTGTGCGTACTGTGCGCGTCTGGCAAATCGAGTAACGTCGATCCAGCCTCACTCGTGTATGGTCCCAACACGGTTCCCACCACCACGTGCTACGACTGTGTTGTTGGAACGGCGCGAAACTCGCCAGGCAAGAGGACCTGTCTAACCTGCTTCACGGGCACGTACCAGGACACGACAGGCCAGGCGTTTTGCAAATCGTGTCCAAACGGAACGTACACGGTAGACATAGCCGCCACATCGTCTTCCACCTGCAAAACCTGTTTGGCTGGCTCCTACGCGCTGGAAGCTTCGAGTGCATGCACAATATGCAGTGTGGGAACAGGGCAGGCCTTGGCAGGGCGTTCATCCTGCCCAAGCTGCAACGCTGGGTACTACAAGTCGACGACGGGCGGGGTGGGCTGCGACGCGTGCCTGGCGGGGACGTTTCAGGCCTCACAGGGCCAATCTTTCTGCAGCGACTGCCCAAACGGCAGAGCGAGGACAGCCACAGGGGGCTCCAGCTGCGACGTGTGCGCGACGGGCAAGTTCGCGGCGGGGAGGGCGACGACGTGCACAGACTGCAGCGCGGGGTGGTACCAGGCGTCGAGTGAGCAGTCGGCGTGCGTGCAGTGCCCGTTTGGCAAGGCCCAGAGCAGCCCCGGGATGAGCTCCTGCAGCACGTGCGGGGCCGGGTACTACGCGTCGGCGAATCTGGGGGCCACGGCGTGCCTCGCGTGCCAGCCAGGTTACGTGCAAGCCTCGACGACGGGGACAACAGCGTGCACGATCTGCACTGCAGGGACGGCGCCAGGATCAGCTGCGGGCCAGACGGAGACGTGTCTCACATGCCCAACCGGGACGTATTCAGGCGCAGACGGCCAGAGCGCGTGCACCGGCTGCAGCACGGGGTGGTACCAGAGCCTGACGGGGAGGACGGTCTGCGTGGCGTGCGATGCCGGCAAGGCCCAGAGCATGGAGGGGCGAACGACGTGCACGACGTGCGATAAGGGGACGTTTGCGGACACAGCGGGCCTGAGCCAGTGCATCCAGTGCTCCACGGGCACGTACCGGGCCGACGTCGGGGGGACGGTCTGCTCGGACTGCGGGTTCGGGCGGTACGGGCCCAGCAAGGGGCTGTCGGCGTGCCTGGACTGCGTGGCCGGGCAGTACTCGAACTGGTACCAGGGGGACCGGTGCGTGCCCTGCGATGCCGGCAAGGCCCAGCCCGGCACCGGGGCGGCCGACTGCGGCTTGTGCGTGGCGGGCAAGTACCAGACGGGCACGGGGATGGCCCAGTGCGCGGGCTGCGACGCGGGCAAGTACCAGAACACGGTGGGCGCGACCGGCGACTGCACGTCCTGCGACGCGGGTCAGTACCAGGGGCTGACGGGGCAGGCGGGCTGCAACCCGTGCCGGACGTGCACCAGCGGCCAGATCTGGACCTCCGGGTGCAGCAGCAAGCTGGTGGACGGGGTGTGCGGCGCGTGCGGCGCGGGGACCTACGCGGCCGGGGGCAAGACCTACGCCTGCACGCCCTGCGTGGCGGGCGCGACCTACCAGGACGCGGCGCAGGCCTCCGAGTGCAAGGCCTGCCAGACGTGCCGGGCGGGCTGGTACCAGGTCACGACGTGCACCACCACGGCCAACCGGGTGTGCGCCGCGTGCCCCGCCGGCAAGTACAGCGCGACCGACGGCCTGACCGCCTGCCAAGCCTGCAGTGCGGGGGCGTTCCAGGACGGGGCGAACGCGACTGGGTGCAAGGCCTGCCAGTTCTGCCCCGCGGGCTACTCGTGGGGCGAGAGCTGCAGCGCGACCAGCGACGCGGTGTGCGCCAAGTGCGCGGCGGGCACGTTCAACCCGAGCAACCTGACGTCGGGGTGCACCCGGTGCGCCGCGGGGACGTTTCAGGAGGGAACCGGTGCCACCAAGTGCAAGGCGTGCGTCGCGTGCACGGCGAACCGGTACCTGATCAGCGGGTGCGACGGGGTGAGCGACGGGGTGTGCGCGACGTGCACGGTGTGCCCCTCGTTGCAGCAGGGGGGGGCTGTCAGGGCGTGCGGCAACGCGACCGACACCGTGTGCGGCAACGCGAGCAGCTGCGCCTTGTCGATGGAGCGGGCGCTGGGCGTGTACGACTGGATCAGGGACGCGCAGCGGTGCCAGGCGGGCAAGTACCTGCTGGCCTACGATCCGACGACGGGCACCAAGGACTGCAGGCCGTGCCCCGTGGGGTGGGCCGGGCTCAACGGGGTGTACTGCGAGCGGTGCGGGGCGCTGGAGGAGCCCTACTACCTGGACCGGAGCTCGTGCGTGTGCAAGGCCCCCGCCGTGATGAACGCGAGCGGGGCGTGCGTCTGCCCCGATGGGTACTACTACTACGCGCAGGCGGGAGGCTGCGTGCCGTGCGGGCGGAACCAGTACGGGCTGGGGGGCGCGTGCTGGGCGTGCGGGGCGGGGACGTTTACCGTCGGGACGGGGACCGTGGCGTCATGCGAGGCGTGCGAGTTCGGCAAGTTCAGGGAGGCGGGCGGGCAGCAGCTGGAGTGCCAGGCCTGCCCGCTGCAGGGATGGTACGCCCCGGACACGAGAGCGGGGGACTGCATCCCGTGCAACGCAACGTGCGCCATGCCCGGCTGGCAGTGGGCCCAGAGGTGCCCTGGGGATGCGACGGGGGGGTACAGCGTGTGCGAGGAGTGCGCGGGGGGAAGGGGCCTGCCGGGCAACGCGACGTGGAGGGCGATCACGATAGACCCCGCCACCGGGGACCGCGCGCTGGGAGGGGGGTGCGCCTACGACTGCCTGGAGGGTTTCTACCACACGGAGGACGGGAGGGGGTGCGCGCCGTGCACGTTGCGTGGGGGGAGCATTATGTGCCCCGCTGGGTGGGATCTGAGCCCGTGCACGGCCTACGCTGACTCAAACTGCGACAAGGTGTGCGTGGACGCGACCAAACCGACGTTTTACTCGCACTGGGTGCAGGGGTTCGCGTGCCCCTGGGAGTGCGACGAGGGCTACGAGCTGCGGGTGTGGGACTACGTGATGTTCCTGCTGCGGGAGTGCACGCCCATCGCCAGGGCTGGCTAAGTCATCGCCAGGGCTGGTTGGCTAGCTTAAGAAGAGGACAGGGCTGGCTAGACCACGCGATGTTCCTGCTGTGGCTGGTTGGCTAGCTTAAGAAGAGGACAGGGCTGGCTAGACCACGCGATGTTCCTGCTGTGGCTGGTTGGCTAGCTTAAGAAGAGGACACCGCCTGGGACACGCCATTCTGGAACGCCAGGAAGAGCAGCCGTGAGAACTCCTTCATGTTACCGAAGGGGCTGGGCGAGTGGAGCGCTGGATCGTCCGTGTAGAAGGTGGCAGGGAGCAGGCGGTAGATGGGGTCGAGCATCGAGATGCGATTGATGAAGTGCGGGATGTCGAACTGCGCCTTCCAGACAAAAAAAGGATCGCCGTGCGTCAGCTCGTACCCGTCGTGGACCCGCGAGACCTGCGCCGCGCCTTTATTTGATTAGCGTCGTCGGCGTTTGACACAGCAGGAGGTTAACTAGTACTATACCAGCTTGGAGAGGTGGGCCCGTCTGGCAGAATAGCGATCGGAGACGAGGGGTCTCATGACATCGTTGAGGACAGTGGCCCCACGCGTCATCAGCCTCCTGATATCGTCCTCGGTGGAATTGGGAGGGTGCATGAGCTTTTCCAGATCGCCAAACGACAGGGCTCCATCCCTCACCTGCTACCACCATAATAATAATACACGTGAGCTGAAACGACACGTGCAAAGGAGAACGGGGAGACCTGGGCAGCGATAAAGTTGCTGAGATGGTACCCGATCTGCGCGAACCACTGGACCGACTCGGCGATGCCAGACCCGAAGCTCGAGAGGAAGTTTTCGCGGTTGGCGCCCCTGTGCAACGCCCCGTCCAGCTGACGCCCGAGGATGTAGACGGCGCAAATGAACATGCACGAAACCTAGAGAGACATACTGTTATTATGACGGAACACACACGTAGGAAGAAGGAACATACAGGGTCGATGACGAGGAAGGACGGCATGGACGACGGGTTCGAGGCCGCGTGGTCCACGATGAACATGATGGGCTCCAGCAAGGCCTGCATCCCCGCGTCGATGTTGACGAAGGAAGGATGCGCGGCCACCTCGCCCGAGGTCAGATTATCGGCTTCGACGTTGTAGCGGGTCTTGAGCACCGTCAACACGATGTGCTTGAGACGGAGAAACTGCGGGAATAATAATAATAATATCAGCGGGCATCTTCTCGTGTGCGGAAGACGGACGGACAAACTGCGGGAATAATAATAATAATATCAGCGGGCATCTTCTCGTGTGCGAAAGTCTGTGGGTGTCATCGAACCTGGGCAAACATGTCCAGCGTCCGACCCGACAGCAGGAAGAGCCCGATGCTGCCAGACGAGCCAGGCAGCCCTTCGAGGTACTGGTGGAGGACGTTGTAGTAGATTTGGGCGGCTCCAGTGGACAGCGCCTGATCCCCCAGAAACTTCTTGCTCGCCTGCACCAGCGCGTCGAAGGGAGAAGGGCGTGCGGGAGGGGCGGGAGGGCGAGGAGGAGGAGGCTGCTGCTGTTGCCCAACGACCGCCACAGCCACTGGCTCGACCACCTGCGTCTTCCTCGACTCCTTGCTCTTCTTCTTGGAGGAAGGGGAGGATGATTTCCTGGGCCGCTTGGAGGAGGACAGCTGTTGTTGGGGGGGCTTCCACACGTAAACGCTGCTGTTACCGGTCGTCTCCTGTGACCACGCGCATGTCAACAAAGGATGAAGAACACGCACGACGTCAACGTCAAGGAGAACCTGCAGGCAGGGGTCGTAGATGATGCGGTTGACGATCAGCTCCTCCGTGTTGGTCATGTCACGAAAGATATCCGCCACGCCGCTGAGACCGGGCTGGGACGCTCCCCGCTCGGAGCTGGTGTAGTGCAGGACCCGGATGTGGAGCGCGCCGCTGAGCCCGTGCATGACGGCCATCCACTTTTCGAAGAAGATGGGGTCCTTGGACGCGATCACGAGCCACAGCGAGCCGTCGGGAGCCTCAAAGTGCGTGGTGAACTTGGGCGTGAACCCGTACCTGCCAGGCACGGTCCGCCTGTCCAGGATGTCCCTCACGCAATCGCGGGCAAAGAACCCGCGCTCTTCCTCGGGCACGGCGGCAAAGTGGATGACGGCGGTGCGCGACCGCATCTTCCTATCCGCTTGGAGCATGGTTTCCTCCGTGTAGCAGGCCAGTCTGAGCTTGTCCCTGCCTTCGACGAGCCGATGTGTGAATCCTGCAGGCGCGCACGTGGTCGCCGGAACAACCACGGCAGCAGCAGGCTCGACAGAAACAACAACAGCTGCAGCAGCAAGCTCGGCTGCCTGCGACAACAAAGACAAGGACGACGACGACGATCCTCCTCCTGCGTCTGCCTGCTGCAGATCCGGGTCTTGGAGAAATCCTTCCTCCTCGTCAAATATGATGCTGTCACAACAGTTGCCCGCGGAAGAGCGCCCGAAATCATCGTCGTTCATCATAACTGGAGGAAGAGACAGTGGAAACACGCGTGGATTCTGTTTAAATCGCGGGAAGAATAAATGTCAAATCACATCAAATAACGCGACGGTTCGTGTGGAACATTCCAGGCCGGCACAGTTTTTTTGACACGTGCATCCATAAATGGAAATGTTTTAAAACTCGATTACAGCACACGTGTCTAGGATAAAAAAAACCGAAGAGCCACGCGGTGAATTCGAGCAAACAATGTCCACGCCTCCTCCCATCAACATCTGCGACGCGCTCAAGAACACAGGCTTCCAGTCATCGATCGCTCGCCATACACGCGAGTTCTGCTGGGGCTTTGACGAGACGAAGATCACCGTGTTCGACCGCATTCTCCCAGGCAATCCGATCGAGGCGTTTCTCGAGGGCAGATGCAAGCACACCAAGGACTGGTTCACGCACGGCAAGGCGCGCCCCGACGCCCTGGGCTACCGCAAGCACCTGTTCTCCCAGTTCAAGACCCACGTGAACCCCTTCACCGCGTTGGTGCGGGATATCAAGGTCTGTTTCTGCTTTTGAGCTTTTTTTCTTTTTCTTGCATGTTAGCTCTATTATCTATCTAGCAAGCGCTGACGACATACGTGCTGCGGCTGGCAGAATGAGAACGGCGCGCTCTTCTACACCGTCCTGCCTGTCGGGAACATCGGCGACGGGGACTGGCAGGAGAAGTTTCGCGACACTATGCTGCGGATCAACTTCACCTTGATGTTCATGTACGGCGTGCAGAAGAGCTCGTACGTCTACATTGTGTTCGGGGTCTACGCGAAGGGGCGCTTCAACATCTCGGCGGCCGGGGTGGGCAAGGCGCTGGGCAGGATCTTCACCAAGAATCACGACAAGAGCACCTTCACGGTCATCACCTGCCTCAGCAGCGTGAACTGCAAGGGTGGGGAGGCCTGGCTGGCCCTCGCGATCGCCCACGTAGCGTCCCTGCGCTGCACCTGCGCCGGCCCTCTCCACGAGTTCAACCACGACAAGGGGGACATCGGGGACCAACAGGCGGCGTACACGGTGGATCTCATCCGCGCCTCCTCCTTCCCGTACGCCCTGTGCGGGTCCCTCAGCGGGCTCATGCCAGAAGACGCGACCGAGCGCAAGGAGTATGTCACGGCCAAGCTGGTATCCAAGGGGCTCCCGCTGCCGTGGGGGTACGCGGAGGACGTGTGGACCCCCAAGCGCAAGTGGACCGCCGTCGTCAGCCTGCTGTTTCAGGTTCTTTTCGCGTTTTTGCTGGAAAGCCTGTTAGAATTACCAGCAGTAACACGCGATCTCTCTCACTCTTGTGGCGACAGTCGACCACGGCCAACCAAGAGATGATGTCCGACGAGATCAGGGCGCTCGCCAAGAAGATGGACGCGCGGCTCTGGCTGTCGAGCAACGAGGACAACGACACGATCGGCGTGCTGACCCACGCGCTCCTCCGGTTCCCTGGGCACATCAACCCGCGCGACACGCTCCAGCCCCAGCTGATTGCGCTCACCCACAAGGTCACCAAGTGCACGCTGATGAGCCTGACGCCGGTCGAGGACGTGCCCAACAACCTGTTTGCCGACGCGATCCTTGCTGTGCTCGACCCGGAGCCCTCGCCGATCCGGGACGACCTGTGGAGGACCGTGTGCCCGTACGAGTGCAACAAGAAGATGGTGGCTTCCAGCGAGAAGAAGAAGAAGCCGGTCCCTCCTGCTCCACGCCCGGTGGTCACCGCGCCGATTCCCAAGTTGAAGAAACGTCTCCCGGATGCGCCGCCTGCTGTTGTCGTGAAGAAGGTCGTCGTGAAGAAGGCACGCGTGTTGGAGACGCCACCACCACCGCTGCCAGAGGAGCAAGAAGATGACTCGACGGCGCTGCTCGCGTCGGGCTACCTCATGGGGCAGCTGCTGGAGGCGGAGTTTGACAGCGCGCCAGGGACGCACGGGTACAAGCTGGAGATCGAGGTGCTGGTGCTGAGGATCCCCGACTGGATCTTCCAGGTCAAGGAGGCGGACCACGAGCACGTCGGGCTGCGCGGGAGCGGTGCGGCCAGGGCGGTCATGCGCCAATCGATGCTGTCCTGCCTGAAGATCCTCGCCGACGCCATGTACTACTGCAGCAAGGCGCTGTTCTACGCGTCCCTGTCGTTTGTCGCGGGGGTCAGCAAGGGCCACAACACGGTCCAGGCCATCCACGACGACCTCTATCGCGCCCACGAGCACTGCCGCGGGGTGGAGCCGGTGATCAACTCGCTTCGCTTCATCGAGTCCGGTGTGTTTGAGGACGTGGGCGTGAAAAGGGTTGTGAGCGACAGCACCACCACGGAGGCCAAGCTGCTGGAGCTGCCCAAGCCGGTGGCCAGCATGAACACCTTCAACCTCCTCAAGCGGATCTACGCGGAGATGCTGCGCGCCCACGGCAAGCTGAACGACATGTGGCCGGACGACGGGCTGGTCGTGGACTGGGACGGTCACTGTCGGGCCGTGGGGGAGCTCAAGGACATCCTGTTTGAGGGCATGCAGCACTGCTCTGCCCTCCTGGACTTTCTCCGCATGGAGGGCACGATGTGATGTTTTTTCATTAAACGCGGATATAAACATGACGGACTCGCGGGAGGGAGGGGGAGACGGGATGGAGAGATACGAGATTCTGCACGCGATGCTGAACACGGGCAAGAGTTTCTCGATCGGGGTGACTGACCTGGGCGCGCTCCCGCTGAAGCTGGTGGCGCTGAGCGTCAAGTACGTGTCGCGCAAGCAGGTGTGGACCGCCTGCTTCGGCGAGGACTACGCAGACTGGGACCTGATGGACAAATCGAGCGCGGCGCAGAGCCCCAAGAAGAACGTCCTGGGCGGGTGCGCGGAGTGGCTGGGGCTGCTGAGCCTCTGCGGCTGGGACGAGCTCGGGAAGCACGAGGGCGAGATCAAGGCGGACCACGAGCCGCTGTTCGGGCTGCGGAGGCACATGCGGGAGTGCTCCCTCGACACGGGCGACGCGTGCGCGTGGACGCTCGTGTGCAAGGTGTTCCTGCTGATGCTGATCCAGGGGCTGTCGTGCATGCACGCGCTGGAGGTCCTCACGTGCGGGGTGTTCAAGCGCGCCACGGGCCCAGGGTGCACGCTGCTGCTGGCGAAGCAGGTTTGCCGTAATATGTGCTGTCTCTTTTTTTCTGAGCTTACGCGCGTTGTTTGACTTTGGCGTGCCAGGCAGAGCACCTGTTCACGCAGGAGCAGTACCAGACGACGCTGCAGTTTGTGCTGGGCAAGTGCGTGGTGGACCGGGCGGGGCTGGAGCAGACGCAGGCCCTGTGCCAGGCCTCGCAGGAGGACAAGAAGCTGAGCCTGAAGCTGTCGCGGATGACGGTGATGGAGGGCCGGCCGAGGTTGCGGGACCGGGTGACGAGCGATCTCAAGACGGAGGAGAGGAAGGCGCAGGTGGACACGCTGCTGGACACGTGGGAGAGCTACGCTGGGTTCTCGTACAAGCATCAGTTTCCGCCCACGCTGTCGGAGAAGGTCAGGAGCAAGCTTTACTTTCTCGCCAGCCAGACGCGCTGGGACTGGACCAGGTACGTGGAAAGGATCCTGCCCGCCGGGGGCCCGCTGTGCGTCAAGGTCGCAAGTCACCCCATCACACAGCCGGATCAACACGTGCTGCTGAAGGTGATCGAGGGACTGAGCATGGACGGCTCGGCTCCGTTTCGAGAGATGACCGACTTCCGCAGGGAGTGCTTCCAGAGCTTCCCTGTTACTCACGTGCAGCGCATGACGTTATCAGAGATCCTCCAGCTCTACATAGCGGCCTATCAAGCGCAAGGTTGCTGGAAAGACATTTGGAAACACCTCGTCGGCGTGTTGTCCGTCCAGATCGTCAGGGATACAGAAGCGTTTGTGGCGACACACCCCTTTGCCGACTTGGAGGCGATGCGCTTCTTGGTGGCGTCCTAGGCGGCTCGAGGAAGCGCGTGATGAACGGGGCGGGGCGGTGCTGGCTCTGGATGTGGATGTCCCAGGCGTGGTGGAGGGCGGTGAGCAAGCTATCCTGCGTCGTGACAGGCGGGAAGTACAGTGGAGGAAAGAGGCTCCTCCTGCTGCTGTGACCACCCTGGACGAGGCGCACACCCCACACGCCGGGGACAGCGTTATCCTCCTCCACCGTGATACGAGAGAGGCCCAGCGGAGGGATGATGGTGACCTCCTGATGGTGGGCGGGGGTGGTAGTGGCAGACTCGACGGTCCCACCTCTAGCAGAGGAGAAGGCCATGACGGTCAGGGCGACCTGCTGGAAGTGCATTTTATTTTTCGAGCGAGGGGGGGCCAGGGCTCAAATACCCCGCATCACCGCTGGAGACCAAGCAGCGCGTCAAGCGCGGCGATGCCACCACCCGACGACGAGGACGACGACTCGCGAACGAGCTGGAGCGGGGCGCGCAGGGCCACGAGGGTCTCGACGTCGTGCGGGACGTTTGGGAGGAAGGCCCGGAGCGCCTGCCTGTCGCCCGCCCACTGGAGGTGGCACGTGTGGGGCAGGTGGCTGGCGAGCTTGCGCAGGGCCTCTCCGCGCTGCCTGGGGCACTCGATGGCGGGCGAGACGATGAGGTCCATGACGAGGAGGCGCGGGATCAGGGGCCCACCGCCGTCGGGCTGGCGGTCGCACACGGTCTGGCAGAGGAGCGCGTGGCCGTCGGGAAAGTCCCTGGCGGGGAGCTCGGTGTTTGGGTTGGCGTAGTAGAGCAGGTCGTCGGCGTGATCGTAGACGCGGGTGCCGCGCGGGGTCTGGACGAGCGTGAGGAAGCGTCCCCCCTTGGCGAGCCAGGTCACGATATCCCCTGGCTGGACGGGCCCCACGGACACGGACACACCCTTCATCGCGTGTGGGAGGACGGAGTGCACCTGCAGGCACAGGGAGCCGCACGCAAACGCTATGGCATCATCGCGGTTCATTTTTTTGCGCGTGTGTGTTCTGGTAAACACGACGAAGCTCAAGCCTTTATGGCAGAGTGGCGCTCGAGACAGCCGCTACGGGCTCATCCGCGAGAGACAGCCGCTACGGGCTCATCCACCGGAGTGGCGCTCGAGACAGCCGTCACAGGCTCATCCACGGGAATGGCGCTAGAAACGTCCACGGAAGGCGAAAGAGACGCGGCCAGCTCGGCGAGCTCGGGGACATGGAAGACGCGCTGGAAGGCGATCTCGTCCTCGGTCTGGCGGAAGTCGTGCTGGGCCCGGATGAACCCGAGCTTCCTGAGGAAGGCGCCGTGGCCGTGCTCGTTGTCCCGGAGATCCTCCCAGTCGGGCTGCTCCTCCTCGCCGACATCGATGACCGACACGAGGCAGAAGTCCCCGCCCGACTGCGCGACGCCATCCAGGACGAGGACGTCCCCGTAGACGAGGAAGCGGGTCCAGAGGGCGGCGCACTCGTACAGCAGGCGACCGAGCCCCTTCTTCTGGTGGGAGGGATGGACCGCCTCGAAGCGGGTCATGAAGTAGCTGGGAAAGTCGCTGTAAAACGAGAGGGTGCAGCACGCGAGGGGCGCGCTGTCCTTCCCGATGGGGTGCAGCACGACGGCCCACGTCTCGTAGGCGAAGTGCTCGGGGGTGCACGTGCGCCCAAACGCCGCCTGCAGGAGGTCTCCGAGCTCGGCGCACAGGAGGGACGGGAACTCGCGGGAGGACGGCTCGCTCAGGAGCAGCTGGCACCCGAGGCCGAGCTCGGCGAGCTTGTTGCGGAGGTCCATGTCGGGGATGATGCGACGGTTCATGCTTCTTAATTGAACTTTTGCCTGTGTGCGTGCACTCTGCGTGGAGACAGCGAGGGTTGGCGCCTGTTTTTATAGCAAAAAAAACTGGCTAGGGAGCCGGCAGCGGCTCGTCAAGGCCCGGCGTTTTCCACGACCCGGTTGAGCTCGGCACGCGTCATGTTATCAAATCAAGGCCCGGCGTTTTCCACGACCCGGTTGAGCTCGGCCCGCTCCTCGTCGGTCATGCAGTGGCCCAGCCGGTCGCGGCTGATGGCCAGGAGATCGTGGTAGTCCTGCTTGAGGTAGTGCTCGCGGGTGATGGGTGTGGGGTCCTGGAAGTAGATGGACTGCGAGGCGGCGTACTCGGCCATCTTGGCGTGGATCTTGTCGCCGCGAGTGATGCTGGCCAGGGGCTCGAAGCGGACGTCGACGGGGTGGCCGGGCGGGAAGTAGGTCGCGATGTGGTCCAGCGTGAACCGGCAGTAGATGAGGTACAGGCGCTCAGGGCTGCAGAAGAAGCCCTCGGTCGCCATGGCGTGCAGGAAGGTCCGGAAGATCGCGAGCTGCCGGACCTTGCGCTCCTTGTTCTCGCGCGGGTCGTTGCGCACCAGAGCCTCGTCCAGCCCGCGCGCGATGAGGGTGTGGGACGTGGTTGTCTCGTCGTCTTGCAGCCGGTGATCGTCGCGCTCGAGGCGGGCTGTGCGGATCGGGAGGGGCGGGTACGGCAGGGTCAGCAGGACCATGGCCCGGATCTCTGCGTTGGGGTCGGCCATTTTTTGGTTGAGTGGTAGTGCTAGTCTGCTAGAGAGGCATGCAGTGTTTCGAGTCGTTTTATTACCGAGTCAAGCTGAAACGGAGCGGGCCTGGACGATGCGCGCGTAGGCCTCGAAGCCCGGGTAGTGCTGGACGAGGATGGGCAGGTACTGGGGGTCGTTGAAGACGCTCGTGAGGTTGCCGCCCTCCTCGCGGATGCTCTGGCAGATGGTCGTGATCCTGTCCTCTGGCGTCTGGTCGTGCCAGTACGTGGGAGGGGGCAGGTCGGCCCGCTCCGGCCTGGGCACGCCGCCGGGGAGGAACCTCGTCGACTGTTGCTGGTGGGGCGAGCCGGGGACCATCTGCTGCGCGTACCGCTCGGACTCCTGCGACTTGCGCTTGCGGTTGGTGTCGAGGAAGGACTTGAACGTGGCGCGCTTCTCGCTCCACTCGATGAGGAGGGTCGAGGCCTGCTCAAAGTCGGCGTTCATGAGCGCCACGTACTCCTCGAGGGGGGTGGCGGGATCGCTCTGGTGCATCTTGGCGGCGAGGTGGCTCCGGCGCATCTTGATGGCGTTGGCGGTCCGGCCCATGTTCTGCGCGAAGACGGCGTCCGGCACATGCGGGGTCTCCATGAGCTTCTGGTCGTCGTCGATGCTCCACAGCTTGCCGCGGTTGTCCATTTCTGCTTTTTGTGTGTGTGTGGGGCCTGCCTGCGAGCCCATACGCGTTGGAGCCATTTTTTCTAGCAGGGTGAGATTTAAAGGGTGAGCGCGGCGCCGTGCGAGAAAAATGGCTTTTCTGTTCGGGGGCGCACGGAAAGAGAGCAAGGACAGCCTGCGCGACTACCAGCGCAAGATAGCGGGGAGCGCGCGGGGCATGGAGCGCGAGCTGCGGAAGCTGGATCTGCAGGAGAAGGGCATGCAGCTCGAGCTGGGCAAGCACGCGAAGGAGTCCAAGATCGACCTGGCGACCTCCAAGGCCAAGGAGATGGTCCGGCTGCGCGCGCACAAGACGAGGCTGCGCACGATGAAGGAGCACATGACGGGGCTGTCCCAGCAGCTGCAGACGGTGCAGAGCTCCGCGAAGATGCAGGAGACGATCGCGGTCACGGCCAAGATGCTGCAGGGGCTCAACGCGCGCTTCGACGTGACGAGCGTGGCGCGCATGCTCATGGAGTTCGAGAAGCAAAACGTTTTAATGGCGCAGAAGCAGGAGCTGATCGAGGACACGCTCGACTCGGCGTTTGAGGTGGACGGGGAGGCGGACGCGACGAGCGAGGCCGTGCTCGACGTCCTGCAGGAGGCCGGGTTGGACCTCAGGGGCAAGCTGCTCGGAGGGGGCAAAACAGCAGGCGCGGCGTCCGAGGACGATGACACGGGGGACCTGCAGGAGAGGCTCCAGAGGCTGCGAGCGACCGGGCCCCCAAACAGCTAAAAAAAAGTCCAACGGCTAGACGACGCGCAGACGGGCCCCCCAACGGCTAGACGACGCGCAGACGGGCGAGGAGGAGGTTGAGCTTGCGGACCTCGGGGCCGTCGACCGCCTTCTCCTCCCAGAGCCTGCGCCCGTAGAAGATGGCCAGCACGCGCCCGACGCGGCGGAACACGAGGTGCGTGTTGATGTGCGAGATCAGGAGCATGCCAGCACAGGAGGTGCGCCTGTTGAAGCCGGGGGGCACGGGGTACATGACCAGCGGGAGCTCCATCACGGAGCTGGGCACGCCTGGGATGACGGCATCCGCGTTGGTCCCGATCTCGTCCACGTCGTCGTCCTCGCTCCGGACCACCACCCACGTGATGCCGCAGTTGGTCATGTACCACTCGAACCGCTCCCAGAAGCGGCACACGACCCTGTGGACCGGGTAGCTCTCCGCGCAGATGAGGCAGTTGCAGTGGTGTCTGCTTACTAGAAATCAGCGAGATCAATCGCGCACACACAAACGCAAGATCTGCTAATACCTGCTGTCGTTGCACGCCTTCATGGCGCGACGGAGCACGACGGGTCCGCAGCTCTTCCAGTGATGCGCCATGAGCTGCTCGCGGAGGGTGTCGTTCTCCTTGCGCGCTTCGTGGAGCTCCCTGCGCACCCGGTTGAGCTCGGCCATCATCGCGTGGTCCGGGAAGATGAAGGGCGCTGCCTCGAACAGGCGGGTGCCAGACTGGAGCATGAGCGCGCGCCGCTCGTCGTCTCGTTTCTTCGTGGCGGTGGACATTCTTGGTTTTTTGGTTTTTTTTCTTGGCCAGCGTGTTTTAAAACAAAAAACCTGCCCGGGCGGATCCAGGAAAATCCAGGAGTTCCAGGAAAATCCAGAGCGACCGGGTGGGACCAGACAACCCGGGGGTGTTTATAAACAACAGCAAAAAGGGTTTCTGGGAAAAAAAGAGGGCGCAATGACAGCAGAGGCCACGCGCTGCATCTCGGCGCTGGACGAGCGGCAGCAGGACATCACCATGCTGTGGCTGCTCAAGGAGCCGAGGTGGCTCGAGGAGTTCAGGATGGGCATGGACCTGCTGGACTGGGCGCGGAACATCATGAAGGTGCCCTTTGCGGTGTGCAGGGGCGAGGCGTTTCAGCAGGAGGTGTCGCGGGTGTTCAAGGAGCGGGGGGTCCGCCCGGTGGCGCCCGAGCGGCGCGTGGACAGCTGGAAGAAGGACTTCGCCAAGGACAGGTGCCTCAGCGCCAAGTGGCCCAAGCCGTTCCTGCCCACCATGCTCCAGACGCGACCGCGCGCGGACGTCGACAAGGCCGGCGCGTTCATCGTGTTCTCGAGCTGGCAGGACGCCATGATCGCCCTGCGGAGGATCGCGGAGACCAAGACCTACACCGGCAGCGGCGGCAGGGTCTACCCGGCCGACATGGTGTTTGAGAACCAGGTCGTGGACATGAGCGGCTACGACTACCCGTGCCGGATCATCCTGGACTGCGACGCCAAGCTCAAGGAGTTTGACCACAAGTACTCGATCGAGGAGCTGTGCAGGAGCATCGACTGCGTGCCCGAGTTCTTCGCGCGGCGCCTGATCGAGATCGGGGCGATCAGGGACACGGACGAGATCACCGTGTACGAAAAGGAGAAGTCGCGGCCGGGCAAGGCGTCCCGGCACTACATCCTCAACATCATGGCCCGCTCGACGTGGGAGACGCAAAAGGTGCTGGGGATCATCTTCGGGGACGAGCTGGAAAAGGCCAAACAGCAGAGTAGCGGGGCTGATGCTCTTCTGGAGGCGGCTGATAATGATGGCGATGACGGTCACGAGCTGAGCAAGAAGAAGAAAAAGAAGAGGAAGACTGCGCAACCGGACGCGATCCCCGAGCCCTGGAGGGTGACGGACACGGTCCCGCACCACGGGCGCGGCCAGTACTCGGTGCTGGGCTTCTTCGACGAGAAAAAGGGCGAGACCGAGTTCCCCTGCCTCTCGCGGCTCTGGAAGATCGTGGGGGGCAAGACGGTCAGCCTGAGGCCGTGCAACGTGAGCCGCGCGGAGAGCTCGCTCAAGCACCCTCTGGCCCTGCAGATGCTCCACAAGACGTGCTACTCGTGCCTCCCCGACAAGTTCATCACGCTCGACAAGAAGTTCATGATGCAGAAGCAGGTTTTCATGCTTTATTTTTTACTGCTGCTGGTGGTATTATCAGCCTGCCGCGAGTCTCGAACTCACGCATATGCACCCCAAACGGTGGCAGGCAAAAAAAGGGCCGGGCGGGGGCTCCAACGCTGGAACCAACAACAGCGCTGCCCGTGGAGGCCCCCGATCCCCGAGCGGCGTGAGCCCGTCGTTCCTGCCGCAATGGGTCCAATCAGCGATTTCCAGGATCACGGGGAGAGGAGATGGGGGCTACTTTCTCAACACGAGCATGCCCTGCTTAACCCCCATACACGAGCTGCTCTCCCGACACGTGGATGGCATCAAGAGGGAGAATGTGGCCCACATCTCCCGTGCGTTTTTTTGTCCCTGCTTGGCGTGCAAAGGGGTGATCAAGATCCACGAGAACAATGGCACGTTTGTGGCGATGGCGGAGGAGGGCAAGGTGGTTTATGCTAGGTGCGCAGACAGGTCGTGCCTCTGCTCTGAAGAAGACATCAAGAAGGGCGACTGCATGGAGGTGGTAGAAGGCACTGGAGCGAGACCCTGGATTAAGCTCACTGCTGAGAGAATGGCTGCTCTGGAGGCTAGAAACAATCTGGTTGGGGCAACAACAACGAAGCGCAAGCGGTTGTAGTAGTAGAGCAGTAGTAGCAGTAGTAGTCAGTCAAGCTGGTGCTGGTGGTGGCAGTTACCCATTTTTTTCGTTGATACTCAGGGGGGTACCTGCCGACGAGAAGAGCTCTACTACCGTATCCTGCCGTAAACAAGCTCGTAATCATACGTGATATGATAGTAATACACAGCTCGTCGGCCTTGTCTCTCTGTCCGTTACCAGTTTATTCTCAGTAGTAGCTGTAGTAGTAGTCAGCTGCTATGATTTGTTAGCAGGTATTATAGCCCGTGACGAGAACCCGAGCGCCTGGCTTAAATACTCACGCCAACACTGGGACATTCTATCTGCTTGAGAGCCTCCACGCGTGAATCGCCCGTTCTTTTTTCCCACGACTGCTCTACTACTACAACGACGGCCTGATCGCGACGGCCGTGGCGACGAGGCTCACGAGGGACAGCCCGGTGGTGACGGAGAAGACGAGCTGGGGGTCGCGCTGCCGGTAGAGCGTCGCGAGGGACAGGACGCACACGAGGAGCTTGAGGCGGTCGGTGACGGCGGTGAGCTTGAAGAAGGGGAGGACCTGCTCGCGGACCTGGGTGGCGGTCCAGCAGGCCGAGTAGAGCAGGAGGGTCGAGTAGAGGACGCAGCAGGACCAGTCCCACCCGCCGCGGGAGAGGTCGTTTTCGAGCAGGACGTGGAGGACGTTGCTCTGGAAGAAGCACACGCCGTACCAGACGCAGACTCGGCCGAGCGCGCTGCAGAGGTGGACGTAGAGCGCGTAGCCTGCGTGCCTGGCGTAATGGGACGAGGCGTACACGGCGGTCCCGTGCTGGGAGGCGCAGAGGTCCTGGGTCGGCGCGTGCTGCACGCTGGCGTAGAAGGCGAGGATGAAGAGCTGCAGGGCCCGCAGCAGGACGTCCCACACGCCCACGACCTCCTCCTGCAGGCTGTCCGTGTTGAGCGACTGGAGAACGCTAGGGAGCTGCTGGACCGGAAAGCTGTTGTCAACGGTAACGACGATGGGGGAGACCATGCAGAACCAGTAGACCGAGACCGATAGGAGGAAGAGGACGCAGACCGTGCTGTCGCGCTGGACGAGGGTCTGGGACACGACGCAGAAGGCCGGGACGACGCTGAGGACCACGCCCCGCTCGCGCTGGATGCCCCGCGACACGGAGAGCAGGAGGGAGAGCGAGAGGCACAGGCTGAAGCTCAGCTGGACGAGGCGGTTCACGAAGCTCGCCTGGTGCATGCTCGAGACCGCCTGCAGCACGTAGAAGGAGTAGAGCGCCCCCGCCGCCGCGCCCATGGACAGGACGACGCCCGCGAGGAACTGGTCGATCGGGAGCCGCGCGATGCCCACGAGGACCGGGATGGACTTGCCCGTGAGGAGCTCCGACGACAGGATCAGGACGTCCATCACAAAGTGGTAGACGGTGTGCATTCTGCTTCTACGCCCATTCCAGGGCCCACCCGCTTTTATGCGCGCGCTAGAAAGAAAACACTGGCTCGTTTCCCCATTAAAGGCAGGAGGTTCGTGCTATGCGGAATCAGCTACCACCAGATGAGCCCGCCCTCCCTAAACAACAACAACAGCGCGTCAACCGCGGCTGGAGAGCCCCAGCGGAAGCGCGCCAGAAGGAACTCCAGCATGGCCAACAACAACAGAAAGTACGGGACGATCACGCAGGACCCCGCGACGGGCCTGTTCTCCATGCTCGTGCGCTCGTCGGTCGGCGGCGGGACGCGGTTCAACAAGAGCATCCAGCTGAGCCTGACGGAGCCGGCGGCCGACGAGGAGTGCAACATCGGGCTGGAGCCCATCGCCGAGTACCGCCTGCCGTTCATGCCGGCGGACGCGAGCCTGAGCGTGACGGAGGGCCAGCGGGCGCTCACCAAGGCGAGCCTGCCGTGCGGGCACGGGTTCAACGCGCTGGCCCTGCTCTACCACTTCACGAAGAACTCGATGACGTGCCCGTTCTGCCGGGCCGGGCACGCCAAGGTCCTGATGTCGGAGCAGTCGATCCCGCTGAGCGTGCGGGCGCACTTCACGGCCCACCTGGCGGCCATGCGCGCCGAGGAGAACAAGGAGCAGACGGAGATGGATGCCATCGAGGCGACGCGCGTGATGGAGCAAGAGGTCAGGCGAAGCAATGGATTCTTGCCCCTGACCCGGGTCGTGCTCTTACTGTTTGCGTACGACTCCAGTGGAGCGGATCCCATGTTGGCGCTGGAGTTACCGCTTACTTCATCCCTCTCGCTGGGTACCCTGGTGTTCGCGTCGTTTGGGTATTCGGTGGCGCAGCTGAACCTGAACCTCCTGCGTCTGCCCACGCGGCCTACTGGGTTTGAGATCGCGATCGGCCTGCAGAGCCTCTACCACGGGAGCCTGCCCTTGTTCAGGACCGTCCGGTTCCCCGCGGTCGGCGCGAACCAGCAGGTGGTGTTCGCGCGGGACCTGCCCGCTGGCGAGCCCATGGCCGTGCACGTCTCCACCATGGCCGGCGTGGAGGGGCTCAGCGTCTTCTGCCGCCTGACCTGGGTCGTCTCCGCCCCTACGTTTTCGAATATGCTCGTCGAGGCCGCGCGCGTTCAGGCGGGCGGGGACGGGATGGTCATGGCCGCGGTTTAATGAATTCGTGTAAAACCTCAAAATCGGCCCGAGCTCGCGTGGCTCAGACGCGAGGGCGCTTGGCGGCGCGCTCCTCCGCTTGGTCGATCATGGAGGCCAGGTATTCGGCACAGCGAGCGTTGTCGGCTCGTTCAGCGCGAGCGAAAGCCTGCTCCTCACGGACCAGCTGCAGCATCTCCTTGAGATTCTCAACAGCCCTGCAAACGTCAGTGTCCTTCTCCAGCTGCTCGATTTTCTTGAGATTAGCTTCCTCCTGCTTGCGGAGGGTTGTAATCTCTGCTTCGAATTCTAAGAGGCTGTCAATCCCTTGCTCAAGCCTGATATCAACAAGTCTATTCTGCTCAACTAAATCATCATGCTCTTTCTTGAGCTTGCTGAAGTCAGATTCAGAAAAAGTATCCATGGCAGGTGACTGAGAGGATGCGTGGTCACACAAAAATTCGCCTTTTATTGACAAAACGGGAGCCGTGCCTTCCTCCACACACAGCCGGCGGCTCAAAAAGGTGGTCACAAGACACGGCTTGCACGGCGCGGCTCTACGGGTGGTCACGAGACACGGCTCAGACACGAGGGCGCTTGGCGGCGCGCTCCTCCGCTTGGTCGATCATGGAGGCCAAGTATTCGGCACTGCGGGCGTTGTCGGCGGCACAGCGAGCGTTGTCGGCTCGTTCAGCACGAGCAAAAGCCTGCTCCTCACGGACCAGCTGCAGCATCTCCTTGAGATTCTCAACAGCTTTGGAAACGTCTGAGTCCTTCTCAAGCTGCTCGATCTTCTTGAGATGAGCTTCCTCTCGCTTGTGAAGAGCTGAAATCTCTGCGTCCTTCTCGTTCACTTTGCGGGTCTGGGTAGCAGTCTTGGCCTCCTGGATGTCGCGTTGAAGTATGTGATGGGTCACCTCCTTCACGAGATTAGCGTTCTTAGCCTGAAGTTCTGGGATGATGTCGCAGACTCCGTGCTTGATGTCCTCCATGATGACACCTTGTGAATCAAGCTTGGCCCCATGAGACACAAGCTCGACCCCGTGAGACTGCATGCTGTCCATGACTCCCTTGACGTTCCCGTTGACGTCCTCAAGTTTCATGTTCAAGGCAGCTGCAGTCTTCTCGTCAAACTCCTTGGATCCCATCTCCTCCTGCTCGGCTGCCTTCGCCTGCTTGTCTTTGACCTGATTGGTGAGAGTTTCTGAGCAGGTACCACGGGAAATCTTGAGGCCAGTCTTGTCCTGCAAGGTCATGATGCGTAGGAGAGCATCTGAAGCAGACTCGCTTTTGTCGTTAGGGAATGTGAAGATGTTGATCCCTTTAGCATCTTGTTCTTGAAAGCACTCGACAACGTTGGTGTCATTAACTGGTTTCTCGAACTCGACGAAAAACTCGCCACTCATAGCATCCTTGGCAAACGCAGCCTCCATGTACTTGACGAGAAACTCACCCTCGTCGTCCTTTTTCTGGTATCTGAACTTTGAGACGAAATCAGGAGTCACGTCGAAGCAAGACACGAAAAATCTCGTCGCTCTGGTGGGTTTTTCCTGGAAAAATACAAGAAATTCAGAAATTATGGTTAGGAATCGTGAACTTTCACGATTCCTGTTTTTGGCAGGTCACGTTACTCTAAACAAACTCAAGACAAATCAAGAAAATGGGCTGGGATTCGTGGATTTTCACAAATCCTGTTTTTGAGGGGTCACGTTACCTTCTTGGAGCGAAGAAAATCCAGAGTGTCGTCGAGCTTCTTGATCTTAAAACGATGGCGAAGATGATCAGCCCACACCTGGATCTGATCCTTATCCAAACCCGTCTCCTTCATGACGTTCTGGACATCACTGGCAGTGAACATGAAGTGGGGCTGGCGGGCGAGCATGGTGCGCTTGAGGTACGTGACACTCTCGTCTGGGAAGCGTGGTGGCATGGCGGCTGTTTTCGTGCGTGGCTGCTGGCGGCGCTGCCTTTTATTGGGAAAGCTGGGTTCGTGCCGTCCCCCATGCAGAGCCGCCGGCTGTGCGTGGGTGGTCACGTTGCCGCGAGGAGGCTGGGAATCGAGAACTTCTTCGATTCCTGTTTTTAAAAGGTCACGTTACTCCTCTCAAACTCTGGAATTGGACAATTCTCCAATTCCTGTTTTTAAAAGGTCACGTTACTACATCAAAGCGCTCCCAGGAGGAGGCGGGAACGGGTTGGACGGAGGGGGAGGGATGTAGATCACTTGGGCCAACGACAGCAGGCTCACGTCTGAAAGCGGGACGTCGGCGAGCGTGGCGAGGGTGGACTTGATGGCGCTGGCCTGGCTCGTGAAGCCCGCCGAGTCCAGGTTGAACAGGAAAGTGAACATCACGTTCCGCCTGTACGTGCAGCGGTAGCCTGCGTCGCACCGGCACTGGGCCTGGAGGCTGGATTGCGCAGGGCTGTGCGTGTGGGACGGGCATGATGCCTGGGAGAGGCCCGAGCAGTACGAGTTGGCGGGACAGGTCACGCATTGGCTAGCCGTGTCGGAGAGGTTGCCCACGTACCCGGCGTTGCAGACGCAGTCCCCGCGCAGGCTGGCCGTCCAAGGAGACAGGCTGTTCGCCGGGCAGGGGGTGCACTCCACCGCCATGCTCTCCGTGGCGTAGGTGCCCGCGCTGCACGCCGAGCACGTGTCGCTGTAAAACGCGCTGAAGGCCGCCGAGTAGGTGCCTGGGAGACACTTGGTGCAGCTGGTGCTGGCGGCCAGGCCTGTGCCCGTGTTGTATGTCCCTTGAGGGCACTGCAGGCAGGTCCCCGACGTGATGGCCCCGCTATCCGTGGAGTAGAGGCCCCGACCACACCCGCTGCAGCTGGCGCTCGCAGCCAGGCCAGTGCCAGTGAAGTACGTCCCCGCAAAGCAGAGCTGGCACGTCCCTACTGTGGTGGCCCCGAGGTTGGTGGAGTACAGACCGGCCGTGCAGGAAGTACAGCTGGCGCTCGCTGCCAGGCCAGTGCCGGTGAAGTACGTGCCCGCAAAGCACAACAAGCAAGTGCTAGAGGTCGTGCCGCCAAGGACGGTCGAGTACTGCCCAGCAGTGCATCGGACGCAGCTAGCGCTCGCTGCCAGGCCTGTGCCGGTGAAGTACGTCCCCGCAAAGCAGAGCTGACATGTTCCTACCCCAGTGGCACCGAGATTAGTCGAGTATTGGCCAGCCGTGCAGGAGGTACAGCTAGCGCTCGCTGCCAGGCCAGTGCCAGTGAAGTACGTCCCAGCAAAGCAGAGCTGGCAGGCTCCAACGACTGTGGCCCCAAGGTTGGTCGAGTACTGACCAGCGGTGCAGGAGGTACAGCTAGCACTCGCTGCCAGACCAGTGCCAGTAAAGTACGTCCCAGCAAAGCAGAGCTGGCAGGTTCCAACGACTGTGGCGCCAAGGTTGGTCGAGTACTGACCAGCAGTGCATCGGGTACAACTGGCGCTCGCTGCCAGGCCAGTTCCAGTGAAGTACGACCCAGCAAAGCAGAGCTGGCACGTTCCTACCCCAGTGGCACCGAGATTAGTCGAATATTGGCCAGCAGTGCAGGAGGTACAGCTAGCGCTCGCTGCTAGACCAGTGCCAGTGTAGTACGTCCCAGCAAAGCAGAGCTGACATGCCCCTACAGCTGTGGCTCCGAGGTTGGTGGAGTACTGACCAGCTGTGCAAGAAGTACAGCTAGCACTCGCTGCCAGGCCAGTGCCAGTGAAGTACGTCCCAGCAAAGCAAAGCTGGCAAGTCCCTACAGCTGTGGCCCCAAGGTTGGTCGAGTACTGACCAGCGCTGCAGGAGGTACAGCTAGCACTCGCTGCTAGACCAGTGCCAGTAAAGTACGTCCCAGCAAAGCAGAGCTGGCATGTCCCTATAGCTGTGGCGCCAAGGTTGGTCGAGTACTGACCAGCAGTGCATCGGACGCAGCTGGCGCTCGCTGCCAGGCCTGTGCCGGTGAAGTACGTCCCAGCAAAGCAGAGCTGGCACGTCCCTATCGCTGTGGCCCCAAGGTTGGTCGAGTACTGGCCAGCCGTGCAGGAGGTACAGCTAGCGCTCGCTGCTAGACCAGTGCCGGTGTAGTACGTCCCAGCAAAGCAGAGCTGGCAGGTTCCTATCGCTGTGGCGCCAAGGTTGGTCGAGTACTGACCAGCGGTGCATCGGACACAGCTAGCGCTCGCTGCCAGTCCAGTGCCAGTAAAGTATGTCCCAGCAAAGCAGAGCTGACAAGTCCCCACGCCTGTGGCACCGAGATTGGTCGAGTACTGACCGGCAGTGCAAGCAGTGCAGCTGGCGCTCGCTGCCAGGCCAGTGCCGGTGAAGTACGTCCCAGCAAAGCAGAGCTGGCAGGTCCCTATCGCTGTGGCGCCAAGGACGGTCGAGTACTGACCTGCCGTGCACGCGGAGCAGCTGGAGCTGGCGATGAGGCCCGTGCCTGTCAAGTACGTGCCAGCCAAGCAAGACAGGCAGGCCGCGGACGTCGTCGCCCCAGTGCCTGACGAGTACGTTCCAGCGATGCACCTGACACAGTTGGCGCCGCTGGTCAGCCCCGTCCCCGTGAAGTACGTTCCTGCAGGACAGGCCGTGCATGAATTGGGGCAGAGGATCTCGCCGCCGTTGCACGAGAGATAGGCTGAGCTGCCGTACATGGCACATGCAGTGTTGATGTCGGTCTGGTACATGCTTGTGTTGTACACGTACGCCTTGCCGCGCCAGTTTGCTCCCCCGCAGTAACCAATGGCAGACACTGTGCATGTTTGCACGTCGCTGCAACTGAGACTCATTTGTCCATTCCAAACACAAGGACCAAATGCGTAAGACCACCAGTCACTGCCTGCACTAGAAAGGCTGAACGGGAGACCTGCAAACGAGATGGTGGTAGTAGCCCAGTAATGACACGAAGCAGTTCCTCCAAAATCCACGAACAATGAGTTCCCCGGCGCGTATGTAGCGTATGTAGCATCAAACGTCGTGCTCAAACAAACATCCGTTGGGTCTCCTACCGATGCCACGTACATCTGTTGAAACGTCGACGAGTATCCTAGCACGGAGTTGAAGCGCAGCTTGTACCACGTGTTGTACGTGGGGTTGCTATCGTGATTCCTCATGGCTTGATGTGGATTAGAGAAGTTCAGGTAGTAATAACCAGTCCTATTGTCCCGAAAGAGCCAGGTCAGCTGCGAAGGGGTGCAGGCGAGTCCAAGAGCCCCTGAGTACGTGCCAGCCGAGCACCCGGTGCAGGCACTGGGCCCGCTGGCACCGGAAGCGGCCGAGTATGTTCCCGCTGAGCAAGAAAGACATGTCCCCGCCAGGCTAGCCCCAGTGCTTTCAGAGTAGGTTCCAGCAGGACAGGAAGTGCAAACTGTGACCCCGTTGGAGAGAGAGTATGTACCAGCACCGCAAGGGGAGCACGTGGACAGCGCGGCGACCAAGTACGTCCCCGCCGTACAGAGGACACATTCCGACGCTCCTGCGCCCGAGTACGCGCCACCAGCGCAAGGGGTGCAGGCCGACGCCCCGTCCACCGAGGAGTACGAACCAGACGCACAGTTGGAGCAGGTGGAGCTGGCAACGGCCCCGAGAGCAGCGGAGTACGTCCCCGCCGTGCAGCTGGTGCACACGGACAAGCCGGCTGTCGACCCGTAGGTGCCCTTGCCGCACTGGGAGCAATTGGCGATGCTGGATCCGCCAGTCGTGGCCAGGAAAGTCCCAGTCAAGCAGGACATGCATGCTGCAGAATTCAGCAAGCCAGTGCCGGTCGAGTACAGCCCCGCCGGACAACCAGTGCAGCTTTCCAGTCCCGAGTAGGTTCCAGCGGGGCACACGCAAAAGGCAGGCACCCGGACGAGGACCAGACCGGAGCCACCGGTGCCCCCCGAGTTGAGATAGTCGTTGGCCCCGCCCCCGCCGCCGCCCGTGTTGGGCAGGCCGTTCTCCCCCGGATACGCGGTGGTGCTCGCCCACTTGTAGCCAGCCCCGCCCCCGCCCAGGCCGCCCTTGCACCTGATCATGCCGTACGTGCTGAACCCGCCTCCACCCCCGCCACCGCCCACGTAGCCGTTCTGGGCCCGGCTGGTGTACGCGACGCCGAACATGGCCGAGAAGTTGTAGTAGGTGCCGTCGATCGTGATGCCCGCAGCGCCATCGCCCCCGTACCCGCAGCGCCCGCACGCCGCCTGGTTGCCGCTGGAGCACGAGGCCGTCCAGACCACCTCGTCCCCCCCTGCCGCGCCGGCCCCGCCCCCGCCCCCGCCGTGGATCCCGTTGTTGATGTTGGTGGCCCCAGCGTTCATGAGGGAGCCGTACCCGCCGGGATTCGCCAAAAAGTACTTGGTGACATTGGGATAACCCTCAAGAAACCTCATGCCCCTGAAAGTGCTCGACTCGTCTTTGTTACCGCCTATCTTGGACGCACAGTTGGTGAGATCGCAGGCCCCTCCTCCACCACCTGAACCTCCCCTACCTGCCTTGTTTTTGTTCCAGGCTCCTCCCCCACCACCTCCAAGAGCAGTGTATTGAATAAGCCCAGTGCCCCAGAATGTAGCAAAACTCCCAGGATCCCCAGCGGTTCCTGTGCCTGAAGTGGCCTTGTTACCCCCAGATCCCACGCTAATGGTGATCAAGCTCCCACCAGGAACAGTGTTCTTGGGCTCCAGCATGACTGTCCCGCCTCCTCCCCCACCACTCGACTGCCCTCCACCACCCCCGCCGTCCCCGACCAACAGGAGGGCCACGGACACGTCGTGGACCGACTTGAACGTGTTCCCGTTGTAATAACCGGTATAGGAGAACACGCGGTAGTTGGGGACGTCGTACGTGACGGTCATGGTCCCTGGCGAGGTGTCTGGATTCACGGATACGGTCGTCTCGATGGGCGAGGTGGTGCAAGGATCGCACGCCGTGCCGGAACCGTCGATGGAAAAGCTGGCGACCGGGCAGGTCTGGCACGTGAAATCCGTCCCCTCCCTGAAGAACTGGTTCTTCCCGCAGCACACGGGCGTCGACATGGTGGGCGAGCAGCGGGGGGTCTGGCCGGACGGGCATGTCAGCACGTTCAAGCACGGGGCGCACACGGTGGATCCAGCGGTGCCCGCCGACGTCCCCGCGGCGCAGGTGGTGCAGGCCGTGGACGAGGAGGCCCCGGTTGCGCTGGAAAACGTCCCGATCGCGCAGGCCGTGCAGGTGGCGCTGCTGGCCGCTCCCTGGGCTTCTGAGTAAGTCCCTGCGACACAGGCGGCGCATACGTTGGCCAAGCTAGCCCCAGTTCCACCATAGTAGGTCCCAGCAGCGCAGGGTGTACATGCAGAGAGCCCTCCCGTGAGGGAGTACGTGCCAGTTCCACAAGAAGCACAAACACTGGCCAGACTGCCCCCAGTGCTGCCATAGTACTTTCCAGCGGCGCAGGGTGTGCACGTCGAGAGCCCAGCCGTGAGGGAGTACGTGCCTGTTCCACACGACGTGCATGTCCCTATGGAGGTGGCTGCTGTTGCGCCAGAATATGTCCCAGCTAAACAAGATGTGCAGGTGGAGAGCCCTGCTGCCGCCGAGTACGTGCCTGTTCCACAAGAAGCACAAACACTGGCCAAGCTAGCCCCAGTTCCACCGTAGTAGGTTCCAGCAGCGCAGGGTGTGCACGTCGAGAGCCCAGCCGTGAGGGAGTACGTGCCTGTTCCACACGACGTGCATGTCCCTATGGAGGTGGCTGCTGTTGCACCAGAATATTTCCCAGCTAAACAAGATGTGCAGGTGGAGAGCCCAGCCGTGAGGGAGTACGTACCTGTCCCACAAGAAGCACAAACACTGGCCAAGCTAGCCCCAGTTCCACTGTAGTAGGTTCCAGCAGCGCAGGGTGTGCAGGCGGAGAGCCCTGCTGCCGCCGAGTACGTGCCTGTTCCACAAGAAGCACAAACACTGGCCAAGCTAGCCCCAGTTCCACCGTAGTAGGTTCCAGCAGCGCAGGGTGTGCAAGCCGAGAGTCCTGCTGTTATAGAGTACGTGCCAGTTCCACAAGAAGCACAAACACTGGCCAGACTACCCCCCGTGCTGCCATAGTACCTTCCAGCGGCGCAGGGTGTGCATGCGGAGAGCCCTGCTGTCGCCGAGTACGTGCCGGTTCCACAGGCGCTGCAGACGCTGGACAAGCTAGCCCCAGTTCCACCGTAGTAGGTCCCAGCAGCGCAGGGTGTGCACGCTGAGAGTCCTGCTGTCAGAGAGTACGTGCCTGTTCCACACGACGTGCATGTTCCGATGGAGGTGGCTGCTGTTGCGCCAGAATATGTCCCAGCGGCGCAGGGCGTGCATGCCGAGAGCCCAGCGGTAAGAGAGTACGTGCCTGTTCCACACGACGTGCATGTCCCAATGGAGGTGGCAGCTGTAGCACCAGAATATGTCCCTGCTGAGCAATGTGTGCAGGTACCGCTGGCCCCCGCCCCCGTTGTGCCGGAATACGTCCCCGTTCCGCAGGCTGTGCAGACAGAGCTGGTCAGTGCCCCAACAGCGATCGAGTAGGTGCCTGGACTGCAGGAGGTGCACACGGAGACCCCTGCTGTGCCAGAGTAACTGCCCGCCGTGCAGGAGGTGCAGACTGAGCTGGTCAGTGCCCCAACAGCGATCGAGTAGGTGCCTGGACTGCAGGAGGTGCACACGGAGACCCCTGCTGTGCCAGAGTAACTGCCCGCCGTGCAGGCTGTGCAGACTGCAGAAGAGGTCATGCCCGTCCCCGTGCTGTACGTGCCTGCTAGACAGCTGGCGCACGTCTGCGTGCCGTTGTTGTAGCAGAACCCGTACTTCCCCCCGCCGCAGGGGTTCGGGCACGGCAGGATGATGCTGGGATTGTACGTGTCGCCCCTGAAGTTGTAGATCGACGTGACCTCGCTGGCGGAGATGGCGCGCGAGTAGATCCTGACCTCGTCGAGCTGGCCGCGGTAGAGGTCGTAAGTGTATGGCGTGTTCCCGATGTACGTGTTGGCATACGTTGTGACTGTTTTCTGAGCTGATAACGTGAAACTGTTGGCTGGAGTGGTTGTCTGAAGCACAGAATTGTAGTAGAGTTTTCCAGCAGTTCCAGCCACAGTCATGCAAACATGCTGCCAGACCCCCAACTGGAATGTTCCAGTGTACACTGGGGTAGCAGAAAAGAGATAGGTGGCTCCATTGCTCATTTCCACAGCCAGATTGGCATTGGTGTTGTCACGCCTGAGATTGATATTGTTATTGCCAGTCCCACCTAGATTCAGCTCAATCAATCTAGGACAGCTACCCGACACTACGTCTGGATTATACCACAAACAAATCGAAAATGATGGCCCTATCGTGATGGACGGAATCATGAAGTATTGTGGGGTAGCACTTGTTTTGGGTAGCCCACTCGCCTGCGCGAAATATGCCACATTCTGCAAGTCGGTCATGCTGCCAGCAATGGACGCGACAGAGCCTGTGTTGGTGAGGGATCCAGTCACCCCAGACGCATCCGCCAAGAACGCGTTCGGGTGGAACGGGTAGTACGCCAAAAGGCCAGAATTCACGCTGTTCACGGCCGTCGGGTTCGTCCCGTCATACGATTTGACAGCAAAGACCTCTGCAGCCGTGAGGGCCTTCCTGTACATCCTGAACTCCGAGACCCAGCCGTACCAGGGCGGGGAATAATCCTGGCCAATGTACGCGTTCGGGTAATCTTCAGAGACAATATTGAATCCCAGCGCGAAGACAGAAGGGGTGCATGTGCGCGACGAACAGTTGAAGTACAGGTTGATGGTCTGACCATAACCAGCGGCGCAGAGATGAGTCCACGTGTTCAGGTATTTTCCACCAACTGTCAGGGTATTCCCTCCAGTGCCACTCGACAGCACGTCAATCGAGAAAGAATCAGAAACAAGCTCTCGATACAACGTGAGCAATCCCACTGTGGGAAAGCTGATAGAGTTGACAGGCTGGCTCATAATCGAGAACAAAGACTGGTAGCTATTCACAGCACTGCTCTGTCCCCTATACCATGAGCAGACGGTGAACCCTGGTCCTGGTGTGGCGGCTGTTCCAAACATCAGACCAAGGTTGAGTCCACTACCCACGTTGATCTTGAACGACTTGGTGGTAGCAGAAAGTGCTGCCACGTTGCTGTTGTCCAGAAAGACCGCGTTGGCTCCCACAAACGGGAAGGTGTCTGAGACATATGCTGGCGCGTTGGACGCCCCGTTGGTCGAGCTCAGCGTGTACCCGTTCCCGCTGGCATCTGCGTAAATGTTACTGGAACTAAACGGGTAGTACGCCAGCAGACTCGGATCCCCGTTCACGCTGAACGCGGTGGCGCCTGCGTAGGACCGCACGGCAAAGACCTCAGCGGGAGTGAGGGCTTTCTTGTAGAACCTGACATCAGACATCCAGCCAAAGAAGGCCCAGTCCCAGGCTCCTTGCCCAAGCAGCACGTATGGGTAAAGTGTGTTGACTATATCTCCTGTAAATGTGAAATCCACTGAGGTGCATGTTGATGACGAGCAGCTAAAGTATCCCTTGAGCGACCAGCCTTGATAAACATAACAATGATGAGTCCAGCCATTGGTATACTTGTTAGTGAACGTTGTGGCTCCAATAGAGACTCTAGTTCCACTAGTTCCAGCAGAGCCAACATAATTATCCAAAAGCAGGCCATTACCATTGGCTTGAACTCTAAAAAAATTGAGAGGATTGCCAGTCCATGTAGCCCAAAACTGGAAAATACCCTGATAATTGATGGTATTCAAGGTCCCAGGAGTTGCCCCATTAGCCCCCCTTATCCATGCACAGAAGGAGAACCCTGGGCCAGGAGCAGCGCTGGTTCCAATCATGTTGTACAAGCTTAGTCCAGAACCAACAGTCATCATGAGGGTTTGGGCAGGAGTGGTGAATGTTGACTGAACAACTTGCACTCCAGCAAAGTTGGTGCCTCTATTGTCCATGTACACCACGCCCGCCCCAGCAAACGGCCCCGTCGAAAACTCGGAGGATGGCGCGTAGCTGGCCCCGTTCGTGTTGGTGAGGGCATACCCAGACCCGCTGGCATCCGCATAGACATTCTCCGGCCTAAACGGGTAGTACGCCAGCAGATGGTCGTTGAGATTGTAGTAGCCGGTGCTGGCCACGCAGCTGGTGCTCCCCGCGCTGGACACTGAATTAGCGGGACAGGCGACACACGCGCTGGCCAGGATTCGCGAGGTGGCAAGGGAGTAGGTGCCAGCAGAGCAGGGAGAGCAGACTGTCAGGCCTGTAGTGGACCCGTACGTTCCTGCAGCACAGGACAAGCATATTGTGGCCCCCATGCTAATCTGCGAGTACGTCCCAGCAGGGCAAGCACTACACGCGGTCGCCCCAGACGAGGTCGCGTACGTTCCCGCGCTACAGAGCAGCCCACTGACCGCCACCGCCCCGTTGGAGGTCATGTACCCGCTGGCATACCCCGTCGGCGCCGTGCCAAACACGGTCGTCTCCCAGGTGGAATAGAGGGTTCCTGCGTTGCTCACGCCGTTCACGTCGTACGAGCCGCCACCGCCACCACCCTGCCTATCAGCCAGCACAGCACCAGCAGAACAACCCTGCCCTCCACTGTATCCACCACCCCCACTTCCAGCATTCCATGCCCCAGCACCACCACCAAATCCTCCAGGAGGACTGTTTATCCCTGGAGATGGAATGTTTGCCGTTGCACAGGCAGTGGTGGTGCGTGGCTTCCCGTTGTATCCTCCTGCGCCTCCAGCCAGGAACGAACGACCCTGCATGTCGCCACCTGTACTAGATGATGTATAAGCATCCCCGCCGTTCCCTAGGAACCCACCACCTCCAGCCCCACTTCCTGCTACTGCCCCAGATGTGCCAGCAGCTGCATTACCTCCATTGAGAGAGACGCCTCCACCCCCACCTCCATTGGTGGCCACAGAGGTTGCTGGATTGGTCCTGCATTTGAGCCCTGAAGTGCTAACAGTTCCATCAAGCCCAGCATTCTGCCCAGCGGAGCCACCTCCACCGGCAACCAAAAGCAGCGTGTGCTGAGCCTGAGTAGAGAACGACGCTGTGGCGCTGTACTTGGACACAAATGACCCCCCTCCTGATCCAAACATGCCAGCTGCAAAAGGGGAGGTTCCCCAGCATCCAGAGGTTTTCATACCCACAAGAACAACCACCTTGTCGCCCGCTGCTAGGTAATATCTGGTCCTCACGACCACGCCACGTCCACCATAGAAACTCCCAGTCTGCATAAGAGCATCCCCTCCTCCAGCCCCACCCGCCACGATATCGTACCAACCAGTGGTCGCAACGATCCATACCTGCATGCCTCTTGGGATGGACTGGCCATTCAGCGTGCTAGCTCCCCCTGAAACAAGCACGACCCCCAGCGTGGCAGACATAGCCCCAGCGTCGTACTGCACGCTGCCGTCCGGTCCCAGCTGGTAATCCCCAGAGCGCGTGTCAAACTGGAAAAACACCCGCTGCGCGCCCGCACCGGCAAGAAGAATAACAAGAACGAGAAAACGACACGCCACCCCAAGCCCCATCCAGCAGAGGAATCCAGCACTGTCCAGCTAATATACCCGCAGAGCAGACGGGGCACGCACTCTCGTATAAAAACGCGCGAGCACACGGAGCTAGAGGAAGGATGACGGTGGCAGCGTTCACTACTACTAGTAGCACTAGCGAGAGACTGGACGGGATGCAGCTGTTCCTGCTGGCCGTCTGCGTGTTCGACATCCTCTTCTTCTCCTACTACCTGTTCACGTACGAGCTGAGCAACCGAAACACCATCTCCGACACGCTCTTCACGCACGTCGAGTACGTCACCATCCTGTCCATCACGCTCACCTGCAGGATGCTCGGCGCCGTCTTCTTCCTCACCCAGTACCGCTACGAGAAGTGGAGCTGGATGGTCGCAGGCTACGTCGGGGTCTTCCTCACGCTGATGGGCTGGTATGTCATTCTCTCTCTCTCCCATTCTAGTTTTAAAATAGTTTTAAAATCTGGCAAGGTCTTGACCCAGGGTCACCCCTGGGATCTCTGACCTGAACCATGAACCATGACCTGTGAACCAGACCTGACCCGCTGACCCGTGAACCAGACCTGACCCGTGAACCAGACCTGGCCCGCTGACCCGTGAACCAGACCTGACCCCCGACCCTCCCTAGAAGTCCTTGACCCTGACCCGTGAACCAGACCTGAACCGTGAACCAGACCTGACCCGTGAACCAGACCTGAACCGTGAACCGCGGGTCATGAACCACACGGGTCATGAACCACGGGTCATCTCAGAAACTTCTGGGGTGGGTCAAGGGGGGTAAAGGTATAGAGGGAGAGAGAGATAGAGAGTAGTAATAGATAGATATAGAGAAAGATAGAAATCTAGAATGTTCTAGAATATTCTAAAATAAAAAAAAAACGCTAACGACCTCGGGACTCTCTCCATGCCTGCTCTGCTGCTGCTTGTTTGTTTGCTTTTTTCTGCAGGGGCTGGCTAGCATCGCACAGGGACAACAGCAATCACTTCACTGGGGTCTTCCTGTTCTGCCTGGGGTCGAGCATGTACTCTCTGGCGTTCCTGTGGCTGGCCGGGCAGACACACAAGCACCTGTGGAAGGTCCACCAAGGGCTCGGGATCTTCCTGTTTGTCTCGGCTGTCGGGCAGGTGTTTGCCTTTGTGGTGCTGTGGATCATGGAGGAGGCGAGCGGCGAGCACATGGCGCACATCGGGGACGACAGCGGGGGGAACGGGGACAACACGCAGAAGGCTTACATTGTGGAGCACACGGCCTACATGACGCAGCTCCTGTTCTACGGGACGTTTATCCTGTTCCACTCGCCTGACCCGACCAGGAATCCTCGGATGCACGGGGAGTTTGAGGCCGAGAGCGCCGCGGGGGGAGAGGGAACTGCCATGCGGCCTTTACTTTTCATTCACCCCACTGGTTCAGCGTGAACCGCGGGTCATGATCACTGGTTCAGCGTGAACCAGATCTGAACCGCGGGTCATGAACCGGATCTGAACCGCGGGTCATGAACCAGATCTGAACCGCGGGTCATGAACCGGATCTGAACCGCGGGTCATGAACCGGATCTGAACCGCGGGTCATGAACCAGATCAAGCGTGAACCGCTGGATCACTGGTTCAGCTTGACCCACTGGTTCAAACGCCCCACTCCTCGCTCCGAAGAAAGCTCAAGCCATCGGAGCCCTCGAAGCTCGAAGTCGACGCGGTAGTAGCAGCAGTGAGCTTCATGGGGGGCAAGTACTCCTCGGATGGGTTCTCGAAGGACCTGCAGCGCTTCCTGCTGCCAGAAGAAGAAGAATGCTTGGTGGCGATGATGATGGCGGGAGACCAGAGGTAGAGATCCCTGGTCCAGTAGATGCTTGGGCCGAGCAGATCCGAGGTGAGGACCTTGCCGCGGATGCCAGCGTTGCCATCGTCGAGCGAGAGGACGGGGAACACAACCGTCGAGTAGCCGTCGTTGGAGCCGTGCTTGAGGACCCTGGCGCACTGGCGTCCCGACTCCCCCAGCGGGACGGAGACGAAGCTGCCGGCGGGCCAGCCGGACTCGGGCGACGGCCAGTAGCAGAAGAAGTCGCGGAGGTCGGGGTTCGCGAGGATGTCGCTGGCGTAGGTGATCCACCACATGCCGTGGGCGCTCGGGGTCTGCCAGCCGCGGACGGGCGGACCGAGCTCATCCCCGCGGCAAGTGAGCCGCCAGCTTCCCGCCGGGACGAGCTTCCCGCTGAAGGGAGCGCGGGCGAGGACCCGGTCGTGCGAGCGGAGGATGACGTTGATGTGGTAGAGCCACGAGCCGTCCTCGAGCTGGTAGGCTTCCTTGACGAACCCACGGAGCCCGTCCTTCTTGATGAGTACATGGGAATTCACTGGATACGCCTGCTCGGGCATGCTGGGCAACAGCGTGGTGGTGGCTGGCTCGGGCAAGCTGGGCAACAGCGTGGTGGCTGGCTCGACGACGACGGCATCCGGGGAGAAAGCGGGCGGCCGCGGGCGATGCAGGACGGCATGGGGCGCGGAGATGCACACGATCCGGGCGATGGCGAGCGGCAAGTCGTCGTCCGGGTTGGGAGACGGGGCCGACGCGACGGGCAGGGGAGCGCCTGGACAACGGACGAGCTGGGGCGGGTACGGCGAGGCGGTGGCGATGGAGTAGAGCGCAGGACAGGCTGCAGCGAAGAAGTTGGGAGAGCTGCCCGATCTGGCGTCCTGCTGCTGGATTGGCGTTCGACGACCCTGGAAATTTTTTGAGTTAGTTCAAGAAAGCTAGTTTTCTGTCTGTCTGTCTGTCTGGGCAAGCAAACTAGAGCTAAAAAAGGAAAACAAGAAGCAGCAAGTCTTACCATCTTGCAGTAGTAGCGATTACGGATCGTCTCCAGAGCGGCGAGCTCGTCAAGCTCCGCCTGCGACTTCGGGTGGATAGTCTCGAGATGGCTGATGCGTCCGAGAATGAATCCCAATCCAGCACGGGTCAAAGCGTCGTCTGTGTTCATCATAGCGGGGTCTAGAATCGTGCGTGGTGGCTTCAGATGGCAAAGGCACGCTTGCTCTGTCCTTTTAAAGACACCCGTGGCTTTTCGTGAATAGTCACACGTGTTTACAGCGAAAGTTAAAAAAATACTACGCCGGTTCGCGGTCACGTTCAAAAATAATTCGGGTTTTTTGAAAGGGCGTGAGAATCCGGCCCCGCTTTTTCCATTTTTGGATGCAAGGGGTGCAAGAGGCCGGGCCATAAAAAAAACGTGAAGAGCCATCAGACAATTATTCCAAGCGACAACACGATGATGCCAGTTCCCATCTGCGACCTCAAGTACATCAGGTTTGCTTGATGCTGATGATGCTTGCTTGCTTGCTATTCGTATTCGTTATTGTTATTGTTATTATTATCATTAGGACTCACGCTACTAGAATGTTTTGGCAGAGAGACTTCGACCCAGCTCCTGTGCGAGTGGTTCTTCGTGCTGTTCAAGAAAGACAAGATCGAGGCGGAGCTGGCGACGGAGCACCAGTTCTGGCACCACGTCATCCGGGAGCTTATCACGCGCTTCATCAACAACAACAACGGGGTGGAGGCCGACGACATGAAGAAAGCGCTGTCCAACGCCAACACGGTGCTGGACCCGTTCGTCGAGTACTTTGACGCCAAGCGAGACTACAGCATCGACGAGGCTGTCGAGGAGGAGACGGTCATAGCGGGCCGGTACCTTGTGGAGCTGTTTGTGGACATGGCGGGCATCGTGCTCGGCGACAGGACGAGGGACATGCTCCACGAGATCCACCTGCTCAGGCGCGCGGAGCTGGAGGAGCTCTTCCTCCGCTGGTCCGTGTTCGTGCGCATCGCCGGGATGGCGCGCGACGCCGCGAAGCCCGTGCTCGTCGACATCATCTTCGACACACTCCCCGTGCTGTACATCCAGAAGCAAGCGGGCGTGCCGGGGATGCGCATGCGCCTCGGGATCTACCTCGACCTCGTCCAGACCTTCTACAACGAGCGCATCACCGAGCAGATGGTCCAGCGCATCGTCGACGCCTCCTCCTCTTCCTCTTCCTCGCCAGAATCGTCTGATTCTGATTCTGATGGTGATGATTGCTCGGACGCCAGCAGCCAGACCATGATCGCCTGATTTTTTTATTCTAGATATTCTCTAGCTCTCTCTATCTATCTATTCTTCTATCAACTCATCCTTACCCCCCTCGACCCACCCTGAAAGTTTGGAGAATGATCCGGTTCAGATCCGGTTCATGAACCGGGTCGGCTGGATCATCTCATCCTGGGTCGGGTCAGCCCCGGCCGGAGTAAACACGTTTTATAACTATCGGGGTGCTGTAACGAGTTTTAGTTTTTTCTATTTCTGGCAAACACTTTCTATAAAGCCTGCCAGATGTCCACGCACATACACACACAACATTGTTCAAGCATGGCCTACTACATCTGCGAGACCATCACCCGGAAGCTGGAGCTTGCCGAAGAGTGAGTCTGCTTTCATTGACATGCTATCTCTCGTACACTACTACTACTACTAACACACACACACATGATGCACAGCTACCACGATGCCAAGGTTGACGCGCACACCAGGCTGGGCAAGACCAAGGTGTTCCAAGACCTGGTCGAGGAGGTCTTCACCCAAGTGCTGTCGTGCTACCAAGAGGAGGAGTTCTGGGACACGCTGCGGGGCCTGAAGAGGCAGTGCACCGATCCCGACATCCTCGGGAGCCACGCCGAGCCGCACGTGCTGAGGAAGGGGAAGCCAGGGGTGCCCGTGTGCGTGCTGCCGTTTGTGATGATCTACCAGGAGCAGCCTGTGCCTGGCTCGAAGTACGCCGAGCTGCGGACCAAGAGCCTGAACCTGCTGGGCGAGTTCGACGAGCTGATGACGGAGGTGAAGGACGAGGGGTACTCGGCGCGGATCAAGGAGGACGTCTCGGACAAGCAGAAGCTCCTGCTCGCCGAGGAGGCGATGGAGTTTGTGAAGGAGTACACGCGTTGCACGGTCGACGACGTGGATGCTGCCAAGGCCAAGCTGAACAAGGACATCCCGGGGTTGTACTCGCGGTTCGAGGACCCCCAGGCGACGGACGAGGAGCGCATGGAGTTTCTCGACGCCAAGGCGACCTACTACGCTCTGTTTGGATACCCGCTCTCCGTGGTGGAGCTCGCCCGCCTGCGTGGTCCTGCTATCGTCCGCGGCGATGCTTGAAAGCTGGCCCCCGCTTGCGTGGTCCTGCTATCGTCCGTGGCGATGCTTGAAAGCTGGCCCCCGCTTGCGTGGTCCTGCTATCGTCCGTGGCGATGCTTGAAAGCTGGCCCCCGCCTGCTCTTCTGGCTATGCATGGCCTGGCTAGAACCTGGCTAGAATGCTTTGATATAAAGCCCAGTTTCGCCTGCCCATTTCTAGTAAAAAAAATGAACGACTGGTTCAACCCGATGGACCCACCCGACTTCTGGCTGTGTCCCGGGACGATGACGGTGCCGCCCGTAGAGGAGACGATCTGGACACCGTGCTGGCTGGACGCGTACCCACCGATGCCGTGCCTGTGCAGCGCGTGGGGCGGGATGCAGGACGTGAGCAGCAGGAGCGATGGGTGGGTTTAGGCTGGCGGTATTTAGGCGGGAAACACGGGCTCTCTGCGGCAAGGGGATGACAGTACTGATGCTGGTGGTCGTCGCCTGCTGCTGGTGTGTTGGACCGTCACAGCAGGCAAAGACTGGATTCTTCATCGGAAACACGGGGAACTACGACAGCACGGGAGCCCACACCCTACCAACGCTCGTATTCCGCGGGCCAACCAGCGGGGATTTCGAGGTGTATGCAAACTCTGATTTCTACAACAGCATACCCCCCTCGTTCCAGTACAGGATGGTGCCAGGTACCCAACCGGTGGACACGAGCCACGCCCCCTGGGTCTCTGACAAGGATATTCTGAAGGTGGTATCGCCTAGCACGAACTGTGCAGACCTCCTGAAAGCGACGTCCATCACGGTAAAGACAGGCAATCCAATTGTGATACCCAGGGAAGTCCCGCTCATCCCCGTGCCCGTGTCACAAGTCTGGGTCCCGGAGAACAAGAAGACAGCGCCAATCACGATCACGTCGGATGACCCAGGGGTAGCGAGGGAGTCTCTCAGCGCGTGCTGTAAAAAAGAGGATTGCCCAGAGAAGTGCCTGGAGTTCACCGCGTCTCAAGTCTGGTACCTGCAGATCAGCGCGCCACAGTGGGGGTACGACGGGAGCAGAGGCGGTGCTAGCGGGGGGATGAGGGACTTGGGCTACAGCGACCCAGGCCTGTGGCCCGTCTTCAGGGTGCAGTGCTCGTACTGTCCGTTGAGTAGCTGCATCACCGAGTGCTCCAACGGAGAGGTAATCCTGCTCTCTTTCTCTCTGTTCTTCCCCGAAAATAAACAAGAAATTGACGAGCTGGTAAGCAGTTTTCCACAGGTTACACCACAATCGATTCGGCTACAGGATTCCAGATTAACAACGTGGAATGCAAGCCGTGTGAGCCGGGCACATGGAACACGTGCCAGTATGGCGAGACCTGTAAGTGGTACGTCGTCGTCTCTTTCTTTTCTCCAGCTTGCACGCGTGCCTGAAATCTGACGACACACACATACACACAGGAGCATACCCAAGAACGAAAAAGACAAAACGGTGGGCAAGGATACGATCCAGCCGTTCGCGGGAGGACCAGGTCTGCAGGCCAGCGTCGTATACTGTTCTATTTTTTTCTGACGTGTTTTTTTTTCCTCTCCCAGTGCACGCCTGCTACAACTGCTCCAGGGTGAATTCATGCTTAACCTGCCCAGTCCATTACCAGGGAGGCTCAAGAGACACGTTCATCGACACGACCACCTCGTGGATGTGCCCAGGCGGACCCGCTCCCCCCCGCAACTGCCTGTCCAAAAACTTTGAGATGAGCGTGGACGGGAAAGACTGCGTGTGCATTCCAGGAATGTACCCCGTAGGCCAGGACTGTGTGCTGTGCCCCAAAGGCCACATGTGCCCCAACGGCTTGCTGGTGCAGTGCCCTATGCACTATCACCAACCGGCGGAAGGCGCGACGAGCTGCCTAAAGTGCGGCACGACAGGGGACAGGAACGGGTTTTACAAGTGCACCCAGCGGGGGAAGCTGCTCCAGTTCTGCGATCCGTACGTGGCGGGTACGCAGACCAAGGACCCCGAGCAGAACTGCATCCCGTGCAACCAGTGCAGCCGGTTCTACACGGGGGACGCCGGCTCAGACCTGCACGAGTGCTACAGAGACAATTAGGCCTGCATGATATCGAGAAGGCTAGGCTATATGGATGAAGCGAGGGTCCTCGGGAGCGGGAGAAGGAGGAGAGCGCTGAGCGGGACCGAGGAAGCCCTCGAAGAAGCGCATGATGGGGTCGAGGAGGCGCAGGCCGGACTCGAGGAAGCTGGAGACCTCCTGCTCCTGGTGCGGGGAGAGCTCAAAGTCCTGGGGCTGGACGGTGAGGGTGACCTCCTTGATGAAGCTGATGTTGATGGTGGGGTAGTCCGGGTACAGCCTGATGAGCGGCTGGCCCTCTTCCAGCAGCAGGTGGTCGAGAGGCATCGTGGCGGCGGAGATGTTGGGCGGGGGGACGCTGATGACGTAGACCATGCTGCACAGGAGGAGGAGCGTGGCATCCCAGTGCACCATCACCATCTCTTGTCTGATCCTGCTGCGAGACGCGAGGCTAAATACTGTGACCGGGCCTGCGGGACCACGCGCTATATAAAACCCTCTTTTTGTTTCCCCTGGTATCTTCTTGTTTTTGCGATGGGCGTGGAGATGCTAGCGATTCCGTTTGGCGTGTCCCTCGCGCTGTGGTCCATGGCGGCGCTCGTGGTGCACGGGCTGGCGTCGCTGATCTCGCGGGCCTCGTCGTTCAAGCGGTACACGGCCAAGCAGATGCTGATCGCGCTGGCGATGACGGGGACGAGCTCGGTGTCGACGGGGGTGCGGGCGGGGACGCGCGTGGTGACGGGGGTCCTCAAGTGGTGGGTGTTTTACATGGTGGCGTTCGCGTTCTTCTCGACGCTGTACGTGACGTACTCGGAGTTCCCCGAGACGTGGCTCGGGGCGGCGAGGATGTACAACCGGTTCGCGGGCCCGTACGTGAACCAGGTGGTGCTGCTGCCGCTGGAGATGGCGGACCTGCTCCTGCGCGGCCTGTTGCCCCTGTGGAACAGCGCGACGTGGTTCCTGAAGGCGCTGACCGTGCAGGGGCTGCTGCCGGTGCTGATCGAGGAGGTGCAGACGATGGTGAAGATGGCGGTCGCGCTGGTCTCGCTGGTGACGCACCTGACGGACGGGCTGTACGCGTGGTTTGCGACGACCTTCCTCTGCCACGGGGTGACGTGCCTGCAGCCGGAGCGGGGGGTGCTGGACCTCTTCCCGAGCATGCTCGACGTGCGAGAGCTGAGCCTGTACGGGGCGAACCTGGGGCACGCCTTCTGCAGCACGCTGGCGGCCCCGCTGGACATCCTGATGTACCCCCTCGCGGACATCAACCTGGCGGAGGGGGTGCACAGCCTGGTGAACGCGGCACTGCAGCTGGTGGCCGTGATCCCGTACGCGACGACGGTGCGGTGCCTGGAGAAGGAGGACAACCAGTACGCGATCCTGATGTGCACGCCGGACCTGGCGCCCTTCTTCAACTTCCTGGCGGCCGGGCTGACGAGCGTGGGCCTGGCCGTCGACAACTGGGCCAACGTGGCGCTGCTGATCGTGCAGACGGTGCTCGGGGGGGACCCGCCCCAGTGCGCGACGACGGACAACACGATGATCCCGGACCTGCTCGTGGCGGACCCCGTGTTTCAGGCCGGGGCGATCGTGGTGGGGCTGACGGACTGGCTGTACGCGGTGACGGACGGGCGGACCGCGCTGTACATGGGGCACAGCGACGGGACGCAGGCCAAGGTGAGGAGCTGGCCCTACGCGGTGGACACGGGGCTGGGCGTGGCGGCCGTGACGTACTCGACGGAGCAGGACGCGTCGGCGGACACGACGAGCGCGTTCTCGGGCAGCAAGACGGCCCGGACCATGCAGACGACGGCCATGCTCGGGTGCAACTGCACGGACACAGCGCTAGAGGGAGGGATGCGGGTGGTGTGCGCGATCCTGCCCATCTCCGGCGTGCCCAGCGAGGCCGCGCTGGAGAGCTACCGGCTGGAGATCCTGTTCTCCGACCCGTCCGCGGCGGGCCTGTACACGTGCGCCGGCGTGGACCTGTACGTGCGGTCGGTGCGGTGGTCCTACACGCGGTACGAGCCTGTGGGTGGGGGCACTACGCACGACTGCATCTCGCGGGGGACGTGCCGGGAGCTGGACGCGACCGTGTGGCTGATCCCGAGGTGCGGGCAGGACAGGGCGCTCAACGGGGAGACGGCGTGCCTGCCGGTGGCGCCGTGCATCCCGTTCTGCATGGCGGCGAGGAGCGCGGGCAGCGGGCGGGGCAACCTGGTGTTCGTGCGGGCGGCGGGATGGCGGGACGGCACCACGATCCTGGGCCAGGACTGCGCCATCCAGGACGGCGGGGGCGAGGTCCAGCTGGGGATGCCGGGCGACGGACTGACGGCGGTGGCGCGGGCCTCCAGCACGCAGGACGGCCTGCTCCAGACGGGAGGGACCGCCATGTACGGGTTCTTGCAGCCGGGCACGAGCAGCAGCAACAGCAGGGTGTTGTGCCGCCCCGCCATGCAGGTGACGAGCGTGGTCCCGAAGAACGTGTCGGCGCTCTCCGCGTCGGGTCCGCGCGTGGCCTTCAACGTGGTGCTGGACGGGCAGCCCTTCGCCGTGACCGGGGACACGCTGTTCACGACCGTCACGCTGGGCGGCGGGTTCGAGAGCGTGCAGGTCCACCCCGAATCATCCTTTTTTTTTTCAATTCACCCGCTCACAACGCCCCCCGTGCACAGGTCGAGCGTCTGGCGGGCGACGAGGTGGACGTGTTCAGCCTGAGGGCGATCAACCAGCAGCTGCCGTCCCACCCCAAGGCGATGGTGCCGCTGGCGCAGGCGGAGCTGGACAGCACGAGCCGCCTGACGATCCCGTACAGCTACCAGACGAACCGGATCGCCGCGACGAGCTCGCGCAACTACGTGTTCTACGCGAGCAGCCCCAACGCGGACGTGCTGGGCCCGTACCTGGAGTACTGCGCGAACAAGAACGACCCCACGAAGCTGAGCAAGTTCGGCATCCTGTTTTCGAGCAGCTACTCGGTCCTGCGGGTGTACCGGGTGAGCGCGTACAGACGGTGCGCGGCCTACTCGTGCGGGAGCGACCTGGTCAAGTTCGTGACGTTTGAGGGCTTCTCGCGGACGCTTGGGCGGGAGTGCGACGAGGTGTTCAACGTGAGCATATCGGCGCTCGAGTACCTGAACGAGGACAACATTGCGGTGACGCTGCTGTCGAGCCGGGTGACGGGGTGGGACGCGGAGACGGGCGCGTTCCCCGGCGCGACGAGCACGACGTACTGGCTCAACCCCGCGACGATGCGGGCGAAGCGGACGGTCTGGCAGGTGCGCGTCTTGACACGGCTGACATCATACTCTCTCTATCTCACTCCAACTGACACTCTCGCGCGTGACGCAGACAGATCCAGCGTCGTCCGGGATACCCACGGAGATCCCCATGCTGTGCCCGGCCATGCAGCGCCTGCCGAGGGTGGGCACGTTTGCGGCGGAGCTGGCCAACGCGGGGGTGTTTCTGGTGCGGTTCGTGACGTACGCGATCACCTACACGCCCGGGCTGGTGGCGGTGTGGAGCGCCGGCCCGCGCTGCCCCGCGCCCGGGAGCGCGCTGTACCACTCGGTGCTGGCCAACTGCGGGGAGACGGTGTACTCGCTGGACGACTTCTTCGACAGCCTGGACGACGCGGGCGCGGTGTTCTGGCACAGCCTGTCGCTGCTCGCCCGGCTCATCGCGCCCACGAGCAAGCCCGCCCTGGCCCAGCCCATCACGGACGTGCTGGACGGGATGAGCCAGTACGGGCAGGGGGCGGTGGACGTGTGGGCGGGCGGGGCGGGCGTGCTCATGCTGACGCGCGTGCCGATTCGCGAGCAGGCCATGCAGGTATGCCCTCTCCTCTCGTCCTGCCTGCCTTCCTTCCTGACACCTAACTAAAAAACAACAACAGGTGTGGGCGACGGTGCAGGCCGGCACAGCAGGGGACGGTGCGCGGATGGTGATGGGGATGTCGAGCCCCGGGGCGGGGGTGCTGGCCTGGAGCCGGTTCTCGTACAAGGTCTTCTCGACGGTGGCGCTGGACCTGCTCAAGCGGTTCCTGGACCCGCTGACGGACATCACGCTGGGCGGGGCCGTCTCGCTGTTCTGGGCGGACCTGTACGACCTGCAGGAGGAGTTCTCGGCGACGGTGACGAGCCGGATGCGGCTGGCGTGCGGCGGGATCAAGGTCATGTTCGGCGTGGAGAACCCGTGGGCCAACCTGCTGTACCACCAGTGCGCGGCCGGCGCCGAGCTCGGGGACGGGATGCTGCGGCTGACGCTGGACATCTTCGTGCAGATCCCGATGGCCAAGTGCGTGTGCAAGGACGTGTCGAGCCGGAGCGTGGCCAGCGTGGTGACGAGGAAGTGCGCGCCGCCGCTGCCGATCTCGCTGCGGCCCACGCTGTACGCCATCGCCAACGAGCTCACGGGCACGCAGCCGATCGGGCAGATGGCGTGCGCGAGCGTGCTGGCGAGCGTCAAGACGTCGATCGGGGGCACGCTCGACGCCTTCTTCGGGCACCAGTACCTGGCCCTGGACGCGCTGGGGAGCTCGGTCGAGTACGTGACGGCGGTGTACGACGACACGGCGGGACGGTGCCTGGACTTCCAAAACGACCCGCACGTCGTGGTCATCGTGCCGCAGCCCGTCGACTACTTCCAGCGGTGCGCGGGCACGTCCATGTGCAAGCAGGCGTGCTCGGCCGAGTGGGTGGCGTTCCAGCAGGCCGCCGACACCCCCTCCGTCGTCCGCCCGCCCGAGGTGCTGACGGTGGGCGTGGAGAGCATGTTCTTCCCGGGCGAGCTGGACGCGGGCCTGATGCTCGGCAACGTCTCGGCGTCGGTGGAGCTGCCCGCTGCGCTCGGGGGCTGCCTGCTGCGGGCGGGGGCGGGCGCGCAGCAGGACTTTGCCATCGCCGTGGCCGAGGTGAGCGTGGCGGACGTGCAGGTGCAGTTCTGGTGCGCGCCTCAGATGCCGTCCTCGTCCGTGTACCGGAGCAATCGCGCGGCGTACGGCCCGCTGACGGTGCCAGGTGTCCTGCTGGACCTGCAGTTCGGGGACGGCACGGGGGATTGGGTGGCCGCGCTGTCGCAGCTGGAGGGCGAGCAGGCCGTGTTCCTGCTCAACGGCTCCGGGGTGTTCCAGACGCCGCCCGTGCTGAGCGCGCTCCTCGGGGACGGCAACACGCTGCTGCGGGTGGAGAACATGTGGCTGGTCGAGGGGTTCATACTGATCGACGTGCTGGCGCGACGGCTGGCGGCCTACATCGACCCTCTCACCGGCAGGCAGGGCGCGGAGGCCGAGACGGTGGCCGTGCACCTGGCGCTGCTCCCCCCGCTGGGCACGAACCTGACCGTGTACGGGCGGTGGCGGGGCTCCACGGTGGACCTCCTGCGGTTCGGAATGGGGGACTACTGGTACACCAAGCTGGCCCCGGACGAGCTGTACCCCTCCGAGTACCTGTTCGTGCCCAAGACGCAGCAGGGGATGCTCCCGTACCGCGCCCACCTGGCCAGGGTGGGGAACCAGCTGGTCCAGACGGGCGGGCTGGAGAGCCTGGCGCCCGTGAGCCTCCCCGCGATGGGGGACGCCTCGTTTGCGGTCCGGGCCCTGACCCCCGGGATCGTCTTCGCGACGAGCCGGACCGGGTGGGACTGGCTCAAGCAGGTGCGGCTGTCGACGGACGGCTTCGTGGAGGGAGTGTTCGGGTCCGCGGGGGTCGAGTTCAGCGTCGAGATCCAGGGCAGCTGCGACGAGCAGGGGTGCGGGGGGTGCGGCAGCATGCAGCTCCAGCGCCTCTGCCTGGCCTACAGCAAGTGCGCCCTGGTCAACTGCGTGGGGACGCCCGTGCACCAAAGGCGGCCACTGTGCGGGATCGGGGCGCTCCTGCGGCAGACGGGGCGGATGGGCCTGCTCTCCACGCAGGGGGCGTGGGCCATCTTCACGGAGATGCTGGCCCTCACGCTGCAGCTGGGGTTCATGAACGTCAAGGAGGCGTACCTGCTGTGGCCCGAGGACCAGTTCCTGTGCTTCATGTGCCAGGCCAAGGACAGCAGCGCCGAGTTCTTCTCGATCCTCACGGCGACCATCAACAGCGCGCTGCAGCTGGGCCACGCCGACATCGGGTACATGTACGGGGGCGCGAGCAACGTGGACACCAACGCCGACGCCGTGCTGACCATCTCGTCCACCGCGATGAACGCGTTCATGCACCAGATGGCGCTCTTCCCGCTGTACGGCCTGGCGGTGTCGCACCAGATCATGATGTGCCAGGTCTGCTTTCTCTTTCTTTCTTGTTTTTTCTTTTTGCTCCAGAAGTGACGAAGCGATGGCGATAGGTGTCGGGCATGATCGCGCTGGTCCCCACCAAGGACTTCACGCTCTCCATCCGAGGGGGCAAGGACACGCCGGCCGGGGACCTGATTGCGGGCCAGTGCCTGACGGTCGGGGCCGAGGTGCTGGCCAGCTTCCCCAAGGACGACGCGGCCTCGCTGGGCGCCACCGTGACGTCGCAGGTGGCCAACGTCCTCGAGCGGCTGACCATCATGCAGATCGAACCCCTCCTGCACATCCTCGACGGCCTGCTGGCGTACCTGATCGGGGTGGGCAAGGCGATGGGCGCGCTGGTGCAGTCGCAGAACATGGCCCGCTGCGCCCCGCCGGACTTCTTCCTCAAGGACGTCGTACACTGCGCGTGCGGGGACGAGACGCTGCAGATCCCGGTGGTGCGCAGGACGGAGGGCCTGGCTGCGGGAGCGCTGTGGTGCACGGGGGTGCTGGGCATGATCGACAGCAACAACCAGCCCTACTACGTGCACAACCCGTACACGTACGCGGAGCTGCAGGCCCGGGCGGGGGGGCTGCAGGCCTACGTCGAGTGCGTGGGCCAGGGCACAAACGGGTACAAGTGCGCCCCGCCCAACGAGCCGCTGTTCGCCAACCAGGGGGTCACGCTGATCAACGTGCTGGTCAAGTGCCGCGAGAACTTCGTCAAGAAGCGATGGGACCCCGCGGCGTACATGATGTTCCAGCCCGACTCGTGGGACCTGGTCGAGTTCCAGGCCGACCCGGTGATTCCCTCCAACGTCGCGTTCTTCATCGCCGACTGCCTGTCCACGGGCGACGCCAGTACTACGACGCTGTCCCAGACGTGTCTGGGCGAGTTCCTGCTCGACGCCCAGCTGTCCCCGGAGACGTACTGGCAGTACGAGCGCCTCGAGGCGAACCGCACCAGCGGGGGGCCAGAGTACAACGACGCCTGCCTGGTCTTCTCCGGCCCGGCGGTGGTGAAGGGCCTGCCCGAGTTCAAGGCGTGCGTGGACGGCATGGAGGGCTCGGCGGGCTGCACGATCCCCGCCCACCTGTGGTCGCCGCGCTCGGACAACGACGTGCCGCTGGCCACGCAGCACCGGGTCCTGTCCCACGGCGTGAACCGAAACGGGCTGGTGCAGAGCCTGTACGCGCAGGCGCACGACACCGTCATGGCGGCGATCCAGGCGTCGCTGGCCGTCTGGTCCACCGGGGACAACCCGGAGGTGAACGCGTCCTTCTTCAGCGTGGAGGGGGACGTGCTGCACCAGGCCATGGACTGCATGTTCATGGGCCCGTACTCGCGCGTCGACTACTGGCCCATCCCCGAGTGCCTGCCCGGCGTCGAGGAGTGCCTGCGCGGGCCCTTTTGGTCGCGCGACGAAGGGGAGGGCCAGCGGCGGCAGGTGGACCCCTCCACGTGCGAGACCTCGACCAACCTGCCCTTCACGTGCGGCAGCCCCTCCCGCAGGTCGCTCATGCGCTACCTGGTGCTCAAGCTCCTGCCCCAAGGGACAGGGCAGCCCAACCAGAACACCTCCAACATCGGCGCCATCCTGCGGGCCACGCTGCAGGACCTCCAGCGCGCGTGGGAAAACACCTCCCTGTACGGCTGCGACTGCGGGGCGGGCAGACCAGCGTCCCCCGCGTGCTGCGCGACGAACCTGTCGGCCCCCCTGCTGCCGGAGCGCCTGAACAGCGCGTTCACGCACATCGACAGCCGCAACGTCCTGATGGCGCTGGAGGACGACATGGCCGCGCTGTACGACATGGCGCTGGAGAACCGGGCCACGTGGGGCTGGTACATGCAGGACGTGGCCCCAAACGAGACGCTGGCCTACGACTGGTCGGGGAGCAAGCGGGCCACGGAGGAGGCGTTCTTCGATCCCACCACGCCGACCAGCCGGTACGACGCGCAGGCCGAGGCGATGAGCCCGCTGATGCAGGAGGACTCCACGCTCTGGGACGTGTGCCACGCCTCGCTGAAGCAGGTGCTCTTCACGCTCCCAGTGGACTCGACGGGCGAGGTCCGGTTCGCGACGACGACAGACGCCTTCGACGGGGACCCCGAGCGGCTGGAGGAGTACGTGCGGGCCTTCACGGCGGAGGCGTTCCAGCACAGCCCGCTGTTCAGGCACTACAGCCCGCGCCACGCCCCCTCGGAGAGCCAGATGTGCGCCGAGCCAGCCGCCCCCCTCGACGCGGAGGAGGGGACCGTGCAGTACGCCGCCTTCACGCAGGGCGGGGCCAACCTGCTGGACCAAGGGAGCCTGCCTGCGGGAAGGAGCTACCACCCCCAGCGCTTCCGCGTAGGGCAGGAGGGGTGTCTCTGCGGGTGGGTCACGCGAGGCAGGCGCTGCTACCCGCCAGCGCAGGACAACACCCTCAAGGAGGTCTGCACAGCGCTGAGGGACGGCTGTCGCAGCGACGGATCGTACGACCTGGACAGCGAGGAGGACATGGTACTGGCTGCCTTCTCGCCCGACTGGTACTGCCCGCAGATCGAGCTGTCCCCGCACTGGGGCTACCTCGACCCGTCGGCCAACGAGGACTGGCTGGGCAGGAACCAGACGACCCTGTCCACGTCGTCCAGGGACCTGTTCCGGCACGGGCGGGCGGGCCTGCGACCGGGCAACGTGCAGGGGCTCCCCGCGCTGGCCAAGCGGTACGTCAACCCCCTGACCAGGCAGTACCCGCTGAAGCACGGGCGCCTCACGACCTGCCAGCAGCAACAGCCACCCCCGGCAAACGCCACGGACCTCACGCAGCCGTTCCTGGACGAGCTGTTCCCGGCCGCGCATGGGGTGGAGGAGGCTGGGGGCGTGGCGTACTGCCTGCGGTACGCGATCGAGCTGGCCCGACTGGAGATCATCAGGCTGCTGGACCTGCCCGAGCTGGACGACGACCTGGCGCTGCAGCGGGAGGTGGCCGAGCGCTGGAGGAAGCGCTGCGGGACCCAGCTCCACCTGCTGCACCTGTGCGTGTCCCTCGGGGTGTTCCGGCCGCTCACGGACTCCGCGAGCAGGGACGTCGTCAAGTGCCCGCACTTCACGGTCGAACCAGTGCCGTACAGGGAGGTGTACGTGACCCCAGGCTGCCTCGTGAGCATCGACGGGGTGTTTTACGACCCGTGCAGGTCCCCCCACATGCAGTGCACGAGCGACCCCACGGCGATCCTGACCACCGACAAAATAATGCGGGCGCTGGACACGCAGCTCCGGTTCGATCCGATGAAAATGCTCAAGCTGGGCGCCCCCATCGGCTGGATCGACGGCCTGCACCCCCTGCCGGACCCCGAGGCCGCCCTGCTGAGCCCCAGCTTCGCGGAGGACATGCTTCGCGATCCGGACGCGATCGGCAACGTGCCGGCTGGAGGGCCCTCGCCCTGGTGGCTCGCGGAGGGCCCGATGGCGGAGAACGGCGAGCTCTGCGACACCGTGCTGGACTGGTGGCCGGAGGACTGGGACTTTCCGGTGGGCTACCACGTCACCGTGCCGTGCGACGCCAACGACACGGCGTACCGCGGGTTCACGCAGGCGTTCGGGTGGGACGAAGGCTCCCGCACGCTGGTGTACCAGCACGACCTCCTGCGCGACGCAGCGCTGGCGGACTCGCACTTTGGGGGCGGCGGGCTCTGCCGGGCGGGCACGTTCGGCATGCCCATGCCCGAGACGAACAACATGCGGTACTGCACGCAGACCCGGGCGGAGGACACGGAGGACTTCACGCTGCCCCTGCGGTACGGGGCGGACGGGACGGACACGGTCAACGCCTGGGGTCCCTGGAAGTGCACAGCGTCCAGCAGCCAGCTCCCCTGGCCCAGCACGGACGCGAGCAAAGGGCCGCACCAGTCGACGCGCTACTCCGTCGGCACGATCCCCAACATGCCCCCAGAGACCTCGACGACGTACCCGGCGACGAGCGACGACATGTACGACGTGGGGCCGTGGCAGGAGATCCGCTCCGCCGGGAACAGGTGGGGCCGCTCGCCCGACATCCGGTGCCAGGACTTCAAAATGCTGCGCTGCCTCGACGCGTCCGCATGCCCCCACGGGTACGCCTGCCGCGGGAAGGTCTGCATGCTAGACTACTCCATCACGTGCAATCTGGACGCCGACTGCGGGGCCGAGGGGGGGGAGTGCCGGGGCGTGTGCGTGGACCCGTCGGTCGCCTGCATCAAGCACAGCGACTGCCCCAACGAGAAGATGTGCTCCGGCCTGGGGACGTGCGAGACCCCCATGCTCGTCGCGCAGAACCGGCTGCGGCTGTCCAACGACAGCATCAGCCTGGGCATGGCGTCCCGCTCCTCAGGAGGGACGGGGGGGTGCGGCTCGGGTTCACGGGAGTTCAGCCTGCTGAGGGCGTCCTACTGGGGCAACACGGGGCAGGACCTCCTGCGCGCCCACGGGATGTGCTCCTTCGAGGACTGGTTCAAGTACACCTACGCCTACTCGAAGCCAGGCTGCTCCGTCCCCGCGGGCGACGGCACGTTCCGCCTGGACCCCGCGACCTGCAAGCTCATGGACCTGCAGCAGCTCGACGCCAACCAGTCGCGATGGTGGCCCAGGGGGAACATCAGACCCGAGATCATGTTCCTCCGCCCGACCGTGTGCGACCGGGACTACGAGCGCCTGCAGGGGTTCACGCAGTGCGCCCCGCTGTCCGGGTCCGCCACCATACGCACGACCGTCGACGTGCGGGAGAGCATGACCTACGACCAGTTCGTGCGCCTGCACGCCAGCGAGGCGTCCCCCTACATCCTGCTGGCGGAGATGCCCGAGACGAACGAGTCCAAGGTCGGCTTCCTGGGCATGGGCGGGGCCGTCAAGGACCTGCAGGAGCTGGGCGCCACCCCGTACATCGCGTGCGGCGGGCTGGGGCAGTGCTTCCCGTACAGGTTCACGGTCAGGGGGGTGCGGACCCAGCGCGTGGTCCGCTCGTCGGATGGCGCGGCTTCCTGGACCAACTACAGCGACCAAGACCCGTTCATCTGCGGGGCGTTTGGCGTGCGCTCCGCGGACGGGTGCGTGATCGACTCGGAGCGATTCCCCCTCCACCGCCTGCTGTGCGTGGAGAAGCTGGCCGTCTGCCGCGAGGGGCTGGACAACGCGGCCGTGCTCAACAGCATAGACCGCATATGCACGGGCATCCCCGTCACGTACCAGGCCAACAACCAGGACCGCACGGCCGTGATGCGGGGGCTGCGCGATCTCATGTACGTCTTCCCGCTGTTCAACGCGCTGGACGAGTACCTGCGGCTGACGAAGTGCATGGTCGGCCTGCACGAGGCGATCACCGCGCGCGTGGCCCAGAACCCCGCCGCGCTCTCCAACGGGCTCTACTACCCGTTTATGTTCGCGCTGTACGAGGTGCCCTTCGACTGGTTCTACCAGTGCATCGTCATGACGGGCTTCAGCATCACGTCCAGCCTGCGCGCACCGCAGACCTGCACCGCCCACACCAGCCAGCACAAGCTGAACGACTACAGGAGCTTCTCCGCCAGCGGGGACTCGTTCCAGATCTACCTGCAGTACGTGCGGGGAGGGTACCTCACCGAGAACGTCGCCAAGTACCTGTCCGACAACCTCAACGCCACAAACACCCTGCTCGACCAGGTGTCCGCGTCCCTCATCGCCAAGATGTACCCCAGCAGCAAGGGGGTGGACCTGAGCTACCCCCGCTGCTCGAAGAACATCAGGTGGCGCGTGGGCCCGTACGGGGACGCGTACGGGAGCGACGCGTTCAGCCCGGAGAAGCGCGCGGTGATCTGGAACTTCCTCGACACCCAGACATGCACGCAGCAGTGGCACGAGAAGCTGCTGACCAAGCTGGAGACCCTGGGGATCAGCCGGGACAGCTGGATCGAGAGCCTCACGGACTACGACCAGGTGAACATGGAGAGGCAGGACGGCGCGGGCACGGCCAGCATCATACGAGAGGCCAAGACCTTCATGCTCGAGAGCCTGACGCTGAACACGATCCCCGTCACGCCGGGGGGCACCGGGGCGATCCGTTTTCGCAACATGCCGCCGGACGCGTTCGACCCCGCGATCCAGCCGCTGCCGTCGAGCCTGACGCCCTCCATGTCGCTGAACGAAGGGACGGTCGAGATGGACGAATCCACCCAGCGCACCTGCGTCTTCCCCCCAGCGTTCGACCCCGCGTTCATCGGGCTGCCCAGCTTCGCCACCGACCCGTCGTGCGGTGCTCCGAGGATCGTCAACTCGTCGTCGAGCGACACCCTCCGCTTCTGCGGGGAGGTCCAGTGCACCAGCATCCCAGTGTACTACAAGCGCAACGGCCGGTACAACTGCAGGTACGCGGGCGACGCCATCATCGACAGCACGTGCACGGAGGCCACGCCCGGATGCGAGACGCAGGTCATGACCCTGATCTACGCCGAGATGTGGCGGAGGGTGCGCGAGGCGGCGACCGACGAGGCTCCCATCCTGGCGCCCACCGAGCTCCCCTGGTTCGCGCCCGGCAGCGCATGGACGTTCCCCTCCATCGACCTGTCGGACATCCTGGACTACGAGCGCAACATCCAGCCGGACCCGGAGCGCGCGGTGATGTGCGAGATCACCACCGACGCGGCCACGTCCACCAAGTTCACGGCGTGCAACAACCCGCACTACCTCAAGCTGCAGGCCCACGTCCGGAAGAACTACAAGCACGACGGCAGCGCCATCGTGCCCCCCGGGGGCCAGCTCGAGTGGCCGATGGACCGGTCCGTGCTGGCGCGGGGCGTGATGCTCTACTACGCCAACACGAACCGCTCCATCCGCAAGCGCTACATGGACGCCCTGTTCGACGACGAGACGGTGTGCAAGGGCGACCCCGCGCAGCACGTGTGCCGAAAGCAGTCGCAGGACAGCGTCAAGTTCCGCACGGTCAACCCCTGGACGCTGGGGAACTTCAACCCGTACGAGGTGTGCGACGTCGAGTTCACGGCCCCCGGCGAGGGGTCGCGCGAGTACATTTACACCTACTGCGTGGACCAGACCAACCCCGCCTGCCAGGACTACCTGACGCGGGCCCCGGCCACGTGCAAGGAGAAGCACCGCCGGCTCGTGCAGCAGGTGGGGGTCCCGCGCTTCCAGGACGAGGGGACGAGCGAGTACAACGAGTACAACCTGTGCTTCCACACGTCGGAGCAGGACAGCGACGGGTGCATGCACGACCAGGGCCTGCTCGGCGGGTACGACGGCCTGGCGGTCGCGTCGCCCAAGGACACGTCGTACAGCATGATCTACGGGACCCAGTACGAGGGCGTCGAAAACTACACGGTGGGGAGCAACCTGTACGAGAACAGCGCCTGGTCCATCCCAAGGGACTTCCAGACGGGCATGTTCGCCGGGAGGAACCCGCTGTGGCACGGCGGCGAGGCCCCGTACGGGCACATCCAGGTGGACGAGAACGACATCGGCGGGCACCAGATCGGCCTGGTCGTGTCCCGGGCCAACGAGTCGATCGACGTCATCAGCAACATGACCATCGAGCGCCTGAGCCTGAACCCGCTGGCCGCGCGGAGATTCCTGGACGAAGACAGCTTCTCCGGCCTGCCCGTCAAGGAGTGGGTGCAAGGCCTACAGGCGGCCATGGCGAGGGAGGACGCCGCGGTGCGCCAGCTCTACGACCTGCTCTTCTCCGCGGAGGACCTGGCCGCCAGCTGCCCGCTCCAGCGCTGGACCTTCTACTCGGGGGGTTACAGCGGCTTCTCCCCCACCCTGCCGGCTGCGAAGCGGGCGCAGCACCTGTTCCACCGCGTCCACGGCGGGAAGATGGCGCACCCCACGATGCGCCCGGGCACCGCCGGCCAGTTCCTCGGGGTGTACAAGAGCTCCAACGGCTTCTGCGCGTGTCCCGTGCTCAAGGACATCCAGCAGTCGCAGTGCATGGTCCCCATCAACTCAGACACAGCGTGCTCGCTGCGCGCGACGATTCGCTCCCTCGTGAGCCCCACGCCGACGGAGAGCTTCGTGTTCCCGTCGATCAACAACGAGAAGGCCACGCGCTACTGCAGCATGCAGCTGGACTGGCCCCTCGTCGACGGCACGCTGCGGGACGGCACCACGCTCAGCGGGCGATGGGAGGATGCGTCCAGCCCCACGCACCGCGAGTGCCACGTGCTCGACCGGTTCAGGCCGTTCCAGTACAAGTACGTGCCCGCCGACACGCTCGTCTCCAGCGGCAAAAACACGGTCCGGCACGGCGTCTGCAGCACGGGCCGCCTCGTCACGCTGAAGGCCGGCGGCAGCAGCCCGTCCTACACCCGGTGCCTCAGGTCCAGCCTGTTCAGCGCGTCCGCCGTGTTCGAGTGCAACACCACCACGCAGCCCACGTTCACGCTGCCCAGGAGGAGCCGGCTCACGCTGGCGGAGGCCCTCGCCAACCGCGACAAGCGCAGGCTCCAGTGCGCCCAGTGCAGCCGCCCCCCCGAGTTCCGGTCGCAGCAAGGACGGCCCATCCCGCCGGAGAGCAGCTTCGGCCGGCTGCACCGCGCGAGCCCCGAGCGCCTGCTGGCCAAGGACCTGCGCGACGCCCTGTGCCCCGCCGGCGCTGCCAGCTGCCCCCTGCTCAACGCGTCCGCCTGGAGGAAGGGGGTGTTCATGGAGAACTACATGCTTCACCCGCGGCGCCTGTTCCTCCTCAATCGGTCGCTCGCCAACACCACGACGACGGCCGCCAAGCCCCCACCACCCACTGCAGAGGACCCGCGGCTGTGGACGGGCGGCAAGCCCTGGGTGTACTGCCCGACGGCCAGCGCCCTCCAGACGGGGATCGGGTGCCAGGGGACCATGACCCGCACCGACTGGGTGACCAGCAAGACCAAGCTGTGCCCGCGGATGGTCAGGAGCTACAGCACCAGCGTGACCAACACCAGCGCCGGCGACCCCATGGCGCGGACCACGTTCTGCCCCATCGACCGCACGACGGACGGGGTCTGCAAGGCCATCACCAAGGCCAGGGAGCTCGTCAAGCAGGCCAACTGCATCGCCAGGGGGGACGAGTCCTGCATGCCCCACCCGTTTGTGTACCACGCGGCGAGCTACGAGCCCAGCAACAACGCCTGGGTCCACGACTCGGTCAAGTCCTTCTACACCAGGGTCAACGCGCTGGCGTGCCCGCGCAACTCGTCCACGGACACCCTGCTGATAGAGTTCGCGCGCACGTACCAGCGGACGTGCCCCGCCAACGGGGTCAGCCTGTTCGTGGGGGTCCTGCAGGCCGTCCGCATCGTGATCGTCGACGCGGCCCTGCTGCTGACCACGCTCATCAGCATGGCATTCCAGGGGCTGCAGCTGTTCCTCGTGAGCGGGCGCGACGCCGCGCGGCAGCAGATAGGCAAGAACTGGGCCTATGTCCGCTCCAAGGCCAGGACCACCCTCAACACCGTGGGCGATCTCCTCGTGGACACGCTGCTCAACTCGGGCGAGCTCGGCGCGCGGATCATGCGGTTCCTCGACAAGGCGTGCGCCGGGCTCAACGACGCGGTCGAGTGGTTCCTGTACGGGTGGTGCAACTACATCCAAAAGTACACGCTGCAGTTCCTGGCCGGGTTCAGGAAGCTGCTGGGCATCACAGGCGCGGGGTTCGACATCCTGCAGGACTTCATGGACGAGATCTTCCAGGGGATCCTGCCAGCGGCGTTCGTCGCCAAGTACGCCACCGGGATCAACTTTCAGAGCATGCTGATGGAGGCCCACTCCGAGCCGACCAAGAAGAAGGACAAGACTGTCAACCTCGACAGCAAGGGCAACGTGATAAAGAGCGTGCCCGACACCGCCAACCCCCAGCAGGTCAGCCGCACCGCCGAGAAGAAGAGCTTCCTCGCCCGGACGTTTGGCTCGTCTGGCAGGGTCATGAAGGGCATCGCCAAGGCCAGCGTGATCGCGGGGGTCGGCCTGGGGCTGGTCGAGCTGGTGCAGGGCATCATGTCGCTCGCCACAGAGGATCGCCTGCGGAGCCTGTACCCCGAAAACTTCACGCTCTTCGACCTGAGCGACATCGTAAACGTCGTGGACGACATGGAGGACTTCATACTGTCCCCGTTCTCCCAGCAGACGTGCGCCTCCTTCCAGCTGATGAAGAAGGCCCGGTCCGACTGGCAGATGTTCCCCTGCCTCAGCCTCGACATGGACCGGTACGCGGGCACGACCGCGGGCACCACCTCCATCTCCCCCACCATGTGCTGGGCCAACGCCGCACCGTCGCTGGGGCAGAACTCCATGTTCTCGTGCACCTCGACCAGCACGTGCAGCCGGGCAGCCGACTCCTCGAGCGAGACCATCCTGTGCGCCTCGTGCCCGGAGCCCGCCCTCGCCGGCGTCAACAAGTACGGCTGCAACAGCCTGCTCCTCCAGTGCGGCTGCTCGCAGGCCAGGACCTCCCACGCGTCGTGCGCCTCCAACCGCCAGTGCGAAGCGCAGTCGGAGTGCGAGCTCGTCTCGGCCATCAGCAGCGTGAGCTACGGGACCATCCCGTGCGGCAACTGCCCCAACACGGCGCGGCTCATGTGCCTCCTGCCGCCCACAGGCATGCCCGGGAGGTGCTCGTGCATGCTGGCCGGCGCGCCCTCCTACGACCTCTGCAGCGACCGGTCCGGCTTCCGCACGCCCGTGGACAGCTCGCGCCTGTGCGGGTTCCTGCACAACCGCCAGCCGGACCTGGTGCACTGGACCTTCGACATGGACGACCTCATCATCGTGCGGTGCGCGCAGGTCTCCACCGGGATCTGCAGCGACGTGCACCGGACCGGCTCCGTCGAGCCCCTGCGCATGGTCGTCGCCGAGACGCTGCGGACCTCCTCCGGCGGGGCGCGCAGGCTGCTGCTCGCAGAGGACCAGGTGATCCCCGACGACCCGTCTTCCCCCCTCACGTTCGACGCCTACGAGAGCGAGTACGAGCTGGAGAACACGGAGGCCCTGCACGAGCTGCTCACCTCGCCCGGCTGGAACACCACGGCCGCGCCCTGCAGCACACTCGCGCTGGCGTACCAGTCCGGGCGGGCGGAGCTCGGCCTGCTCGAGACCCACGTGCTCCACACCTGCGGGTTCTGGCGGTACGTGGGCCGCCGGGTCATCGCGCGCTACAACCTGACCGAGGTCATGGAGGGCCACGAGACCTTCCTGCTGTCCATGGACGACCTCGTGTACGCGGCGATGGCGCCCGACGCCGGCCTGGCGCTCCTCCTGAACCCGGCCATCTTCGTCTCGGCGTTTATGCACCACCCCTGGATGAAGCCCGTGCGCGCCGTGGGCGTGATGATCGCCAACCAGCTCGAGTACCTCCACTGGATCCGGTCCATCGACGCGGACGTGCACGAGGCGCTGTTCGGCGACTTTCCCGCCGCGAAGAAAGAGGGCACCGGCGGGAGGGAGCAACAGGCCCTCCAGCGCGTCCAGGAGCGGATCAGCCCTCGTCGTCGTCGAGCCATCGTAAAGGGCAGGCGCGCCCAGCAGCAGCCCGCCACACCACCAGCACCGTCACTAAAACCGAGGCGCCGCCTGCTCACCACCGAGGACGTGCTGGCCTACTCCGCGCGGATCATCCAGAACCCGTCGTCCGCCGTGGGCCAGCTCCCCTCGCGCGTGTCGGGCGCGTGGTCCACGTCAGCGTTCGTGTGGCCCCCGCGCTACGACTACTCGCTGGCGGCGTGCCCCATCGCGACCTCCGCGCTGGACCTAGGCACGCAGGTCGTCCTCATCAACAAGATGTACTTTGACAACTTCCAAAACTCCCAGAGGCCCGTGCTCGACCGCTCCCTGCGCGCCAGCCTGCCCAACCTGGGCTGGATGAGCAGCGTGCAGCCATCTTCCACGCAGGCCACCAGCCACAGATCGTCATCATGGGCCTCCGCCGCGTTCCACTGGGTGCTCGACCTCCTGGCGGTGCGGCCGGAGCAGCTCGTCGCCTTCTTCACGTCGGAGGAGAAGTGGTCCCTCACGTGGATCCTGGTCGGCCTCACGCAGTGCGACCTCGCCTCCACGCTCACGTGCTCGCGCCACGACAAGGACCTGCTCATGTCCACGGTCGTCTTCGCGCTCATGTACCTCGCCATCTCCGCCGTCACGGACGCGATGGGCGTGGGCTTCCTCGCCACCCTCTTCCTGCTCTCCTACCCCAGCTTCATCCTGTGGTACGCGTTCGGCATGGCGCCCTCGTGCTTCCCGCTCGTCCCCGCGTGCCTGCTGTCCGACGTCATCGCGACCGTCGAGGCCCTGGTCCCGCAGCAGATCCTGTTCCCCGAGAACCTGCTGTGCGAGGGAGGGAGGAACCAGACAAACTGCCTGCGGTCGTGCGCCGAGCTCGGGTTCGTGCACGGCCTGGACCCGCTGGCCTTCGCCATCTGCGACACCGACGACGGCATGTGCTCGTACATCCAGGGCCTCCCCCGCTCCGGCCTGCAGCTGCTGGACGACACCATGCTCGTCCCCCTGCAGGAGGGCATGGCCCGGTTCCAGCTCGTCACGACCGCGCGGGGCCAGCAGCAGGGGATCATCGCTGGCTACCGGTTGTGCACGTGGGTCTCGTTCGTGACCGTCGTGCCCTACTTCGCCCTCCTCGGGGCGGTCGCGCTCGTGGGGGGCGTGCTCATCGTGGCCGCCATGGACATGCTGCCCCCCCTCGTCGGGCTCGTGCTCCAGACCTACGTGTTTTACGAGTCTGCTTGAAGTCTAAGTTGAAGAAGATAGAGCTTTTCACGTCAAAAACACATCGCTCCCGCCCGCGAAACCAGGCCCATCGGGCTCGGCGCTCATGGCGTAGAGCAGGGCCGTGCCGACGGTGCCCGCGCAGATGTAGAAGAGACGGCAGTTGCTCACGGTGTCGATGGTGGCCTGGCGGTCGTAGGTGTGCCCGATGCCCAGGAAGTAGTCCATGACCACGACGAGCATCAGGACCGACATGCCGTTGTTGCGCGTGCTGGTGAGCTGGTAGGCGAGCTGCAGGACGCCCAGGCCGTAGCCGAGGATGTTGAGGTTCTCGCGCGTCAGGTTCACGTCCTGCCCCTTGGGGTAGCACGCCCGGCACAGGAAGTAGCCCATGAAGGAGGCGCTGGAGATGATGCCGAAGACGTCCACCGGGTCGCACACGATGCACCCGACGATGGCGTGCGAGAGGACGCAGTAGGCCCAGAAGAGCGTGTCCCACATGCCCATCTGCTCGACCACGTCGGGCTGGAAGTCCTGCCCCGACAGGCTGTCCGTGTGCACCTTGTACGTGACTGTCGCAAAGACCGCGGCCAGCCCTGACGCGGCCAGCACGGGCATCCCCATAAACACCCGCGTGACCGTCGGGGAGAGGACCAGCAGACGGGCGGCGGTGCGGTTGGTCAGCCCGCCGCCGGTCAGGCCCCCGTGCGCCGAGTACACGTCCACCTGCACCGACGGGAAGAAGAGCACGAAGCCGAGCGTGATGGCGCACTGCGAGAGGCCCAGCCCGTACGCTGTACCCCGCGAGGCCTCCATATCGTCGTGTATGCTTCAAGCCCTCCGACCGGCCCCAGCCCGTATATACGAGGCGGCGCGTATACCCCCCTTGTTGTTGAAATGTCCTCCGACCGGCCCCAGCCCGTATATACGAGGCGGCGCGTATACCCCCCTTGTTGTTGAAATGTCCTCCTCCTCCGCCACGCCCCTCCCCGCGAACAAGAAGAAGAAGACGGTGATGGTGGTAGCCATGGGGCCCACCGACACGCCCTGGGCCATGCAGGAGGTGGTCCGCGAAGAGGATGGCACCACCGTCCGCGTCGAGCCGACACGCAAGCCCAGGAAGGCCCCGTGGACGCCCCTCCACCCCAGCACCACGGGACCCGTCCTGCACGGCCCGCCCGCATGGTCGCCCGACCGCGCGCTGTCGGAGAGCAGCCCCAAGGAGGAGGACGAGGACGAGAAGAAAAAGAAGAAAGAGAAGAAGCAGGCCGGCAAGAAGGGGACGCGCCAGATCAGCGCGCAAAACTACGTGGCCATCGAGGCGGGGGCAGAGCGCTACGGGCTGATCGACATGGGCCCGACCGACTCCTCGGGAGGGAGCAGCCAGTCGCTCACCGTGCACGCGCGCAAGTGCAACAAGATGCCGCACACGGTCCTCAACACGATCCGGCCAGGGAGCGTGCTGTTCGTCAAGCGCAGCCGGCGGGGCGGGCGCACCATGCAGCTCCGCGTGCGCTTCACGACCCCCGCCAAGTACTACTCTCCCGGCGCCAAGCTGTCCACGCTCAGCATCGGGGTGGACGGGGTTGACTGGCAGAGCCTGATCGCCGACGCCCACCGTATATAAATGCCAGATGCTGTCCCCGTCGCAAGCACATGACGACGACAGCAAGCAGCCAACAGCAGCAGCAGGACCTCAGCTCCATCCTCTCGCAGGTCAAGGGGCTGGAGGAGGAGAAGGCGAAGCTCATGCAGCTCCTCGAGACGGAGCGCTTGCGCCTCAAGGAGTCGCAGGCGCGGGCCGAGAAGATGTCGGAGGGCAAGCGGACCGAGATGAAGCAGGCGCTGGACACGGTGATCATGAACTGGCTGCAGGACGCAGTGAAGGACGAGAAGGTGCGCGAGGAGTTCAAGGCCGGCATGAACCGCCTCGCCGACGACGCCAAGGACGACGCGGGCGTGTGGCAGGTCGTGTGCTGCGCGTCCAACGTGCACGCCCAGCGCCTGCAGGAGATCGAGAAGATGCGCGTGGAAAACGAGGAGCTCAAGTCCAGGGGCGCCGGGGACTTTCGGGACGAGAGCTCGCGCAAGCGGGGGCGGGAGGAGGCGGAGGGCAAGCCGGCGCATCAGCAGGAGGACTCCAACATATGGGTTCAATTCGAGCAGGATATCAGCGCAGGCCGCTCGTTTGGCATCGTGGGTATCTAGGGCAGAAGGTCCTCGTCCCCTCCTCCTCCTCGAAGGCAGGGCTTCACCAGGTCCACGTTGATGACCCGGCGGGATGATGAGCGCGCTGATCCCATCCTGGCTTGCGCGTAATCGTTTGGCCCCGGATACTGCTGTTGTGGTTGCTGACCGTACGGGCCAGGAGAATACTGTTGTTGAGGGTACTGCTGCGGCTGGTTGTTATTGTTGTTCTGCATGACCCTCTCGTACCCCTCGCGCATCTTCACCATCGCCATGTACCCGGCCACCCCCAGCCCGACGGCGACGACGGACAGGAACAGCGTGAAGCCCACCATGATCGCGTAGTAAATCGGGATTTCCTGCGTCTTGGCCGCTGCTCCTATTCGCGAAACAGTCAGTCCGTGATCCGTGTCAAAAACGCAGGCGGACATGTTGTACGCGCCCGACGACACGTTGCACCGCGCTGCAAACAACACCCCGTCGATGCGAAATGAAAGGAGGACTGTCTGCGCACCTGCGTCTGGGACGGGCGTGGTTTCCGGCGCGGGGGTCGTCGTGTTGGTGGCAGCGTCAGCCCCCCCAGCGAGCAATAGTAGTAGTAGTGGCAGTAGCGCGCACGAGAGTAAACGTACTGCCCTCATGATGCAAAAGTGCTCCATCGCGCGCCCACTCTCTTTATACGGCGACGCTCGGGTCAAATCCAGCACGCGGAGACTTTTAATCACGAGAAGAAGGGGAAGGCGTCAAACGATGCGGTACGGGAGCGGGGCCTGGCCCGACACCTTCTGCCCCTTGCCCGCGCGCACAGACGCGACGCCCACGTAATCGGGCCCGTGGTGCCCGCTGCCCTGGATCTCCTGGATCACCCCGCCCTCCTTGATGCGCATGGACCCCTGGAACGCCAGGCAGTCGGTGCCCGTCTCGGCGTCGGCGCTGCTCTGGCCGGCGGTCTTGCGCGTGGTGTGCAGGGTCTTGAACTCGGGCATCATCTCCCGGTAGTCCCGGTAGGGCCGGGTGTAGAGCTGGTTGTTGAACACGCGGAACTCGTCCACGTCGACCGTCTGCACGTTGTCGTAGTCGATCGGGAGGACCTCGCGCTGCTGCTGGGGGTTGTTCTCGTCGTACGTGTCGTAGAACACGATGGGGGACGGCCAGTTGCGCCTGAAGTGCTTGTCGTACAGGTGGCCGCCCCCGTCGTCGATCCGCTTCCGGTCGTGCACAAAGGCCATCACCATCATCGAGGGCCCGCGGTAGTTTTTGGACAGATCCTGCGTCGCGTCCTTGAACTTCTTCACGCTGTTAGAGTGCTCGTCGTCCTCGTCGGTCCAGTCGACGTACGTGTCGTCCTTGCCCCCGTTGTACCCGTCGTAGGCGATGTCCCACATGCGGATCAGGTTCTTCTCGTTGAAGACGATGGCGCGCTCGTGGTACTTGTACGACATGCCCCAGATCCCGTGCATCGAGTCGTCGTACACGCTCAGCTCCGTCTGCCCCCACAGCGTGTTGCCCAGCTCGTTGCCTCCGAGGCCCATGATCACGCCGAGCATGTTGTGCTCGATGTTGGGCCGGATGACCACAATCTCGACGTCCTGCAAGCGATCGACGTCCTGGGGCCGGGGCGCCGTGCCTCCAAACGGGACGGGCGAGGTCGCGTCAAAGTAATCGCTGAGATCGATCGAGACGTTCATTGGCCCATTGGTGATGGTGCTGATCACATTGTCATTTCGCACATCCCTGAAGACCGAGTAGTAAAGACGGATCATCCCCCGGTCCAGTAACCCACGCCGATCGAGGAAGTCGATGGGATTGTTGTACCCCAAAAGCACAGGGGCAACCCCTCCTGCAGCAGGGACGTGAAGAATGGCAGGGATGGTATTCAGCAAAACCATTGCGTTATGGACTGGATCGGCGATGATCCTGCTCCGAATTACATTAAAGAACATGGAGAGCTCACGTCCAGCATTCTGCGGGGCAAAAACAGGTGCGATGCCTAAAAAATTCGTGTTTTCAAACCAGGTATGAGGCGTGCCAGATGCATTGACAGACTCGGTTTGCAACCCGACCTGCATTTCATGAATGAACTCCAGCATGTCGATATTCAAATGCCCATCAGATACCTCAGCCAATTCGCGCAGCCTGTCCATGTAAGGTGTTACCACCGTACCCATAGGTCCTGTCCTGAACGACGGGTGGAACAAATGAGACATCGACGTAACGTACATGGGAATCGTAGACACGCCAGCCCTGGCAAGAAGCTCGCCCACAGGCACCGCAGCGTCAATGTTGGTCATGCCATTAAAGAATCTCTCCAGCGACTGCTCCAGAGAACGATTAAGCCTAATGCTGTTGTCGATCAACGAAGCGTCGGGGGCGAACAGAGTCGCGAAGTCGAACCCGTAATCATGGTCGCCGCCATTGAAAAGCGTGCACAGATGGTTGATCCCCGTATCGACCTTCCCGTCACGCGAATACTTGCAGAGCAGCCTCGACAAGACGTTTGAAGTCAACAGCGTCATGCGCGCCTGGAAGGCCCCCCTTCCATTCATGCGTTCAGCCTGGTAAGCGGCCTTGTATGCGTTGGGGAGGTTGTCAGACGGTGTCAAGTGGAAAGGGTGGTTCACGCTCCCGACAGCCTCGTCCACAGTCAAGAACTGGCACGTGATATCCACGGGGATCCGCGGGTTCACAGCAGGGTATCCAGCTAGCTCGACGTACAACTGTCTAAAATTAGGACCAGCAGGCCTAACCACAGGCAAAGCTGTGCAGTCGACGTAATCAAGTGGCAGACCTCCCCGCTTGAAAATCTCCTGGTAAAACGTGAACGCTGCATACCACGAAGCGGTTCCAGGGGCTGCAATGTTTCCACGCGTGAACGGGTCGTTCAGGGGCACGTGCTTCAGTGCAAGAAAGATGTTGTCCAGCATGCCAGGCTGAAGCGAGCCCACGCCCAGGACAGACGAGCACAGGGCCCGAGGCAGAGGTCTAGCCCCTGCGAACGCTGTTGAAACAGCCGTCTCAAACATCTCCCAGACCTCGTTGTCTCTAGGGGCGATAATACTGATCAAATTGCTTGCAATCCCCCTGAGATGCCAGGCGTAATTCGAGTGGTCGCGAATATCGCATCGTTCAACCTGAAATTTGTATCGAAGCGGCGTCTGCATTCTCGCCAAAGTATTCGCGACCTGAGCCTGCAAGTTCACAAGTTGAGCAGGATCCTGAGCGTCGCCCACGTTGTACCTCCTCCCCAGCATGCCCGCCCCCAAACTGCCACCATGAGAAGCGGAGAGAAACTCGCGCCCGTGGACCGCCCCCCCGACGGCGCCGGAGAGCCCGTGGTAGATAGCGTCGATCTGGGAGGCGTTGTCGCTGTCACCCGCCCCGTTCTGCAGGTGGTACCTGGCGTACTTGAGCAGATCATGAAAGGACAGGGTGAACCACGTGTCGCGCTCCTCGTTGTAAAACTCAAACTCCCTGCCCACGTTCTTCTTGTTGGGGAGGATGCGGTAGTACTCCGCCGTGCGCACCCGCCGCCGGAGCATGTCGCGCGGGTGTTGGCCCGTCTCGATGGCAAAGGACCGGGTGTGGATCACCGAGAGCCCCCGGTAGCTGCCGAGATCGGGGCCGGAGCGCAGGCGCTTGACCCCGTCGATGCCCTGCGTGATGTAATTGGTCTTCTCCGGCGTCATGGTCATCTGGAAGGTGAGCTTGGAGTTGCAGAGGAGGAAGTCCGGCATGGGCCCACCCCACGTGCGCAGGATGGCCTTGCCCTCCTCGATCAGGATGTCGAGCGCGTTGACGTTCTTCTGCATCATCCCGAAGAGGTCGGCAAACTCCCGGCACATCTGGCTGGCCGACTTGTCGTTGGTGTAGTAGCGCTCCAGCATGGTCTTCTGGTAGGACGGGGCCAGGATGAGCGCCATGTGGACGTCGAGGTCGTTGGTGTACTGGATGCTGCCGATGAGCTGGTTGAGCTGGTTCTTGAAGTTCTCCCTGCCCTTGGGCGACATCATGAAGTTGTGCTCGAGGACGATGGCCATGCCCTGCCTGACCATGTACCCGGCGAAGGACCGCTTGGACTGCGTGAGGGTGCGGGCCGCGGACTCGTACGGGACGCGCGACGCCATGCCCTCGTCAAAGGACCAGACGTTCCACTTGATCTTGCCGTCCACCTCCTCCTTGAAGCGGTACGGCAGGATCTTGGTCGTGAAGGGGGAGTTGGTCGCGTCGGTGATGAGGCCGTCGATGCGGTCCGTGAGCCAGGGGTTCGGGCCCTGCAGGACGTCCGGCAGGTGCCAGCGCCCGTGCCGCTTGAACCGCTGCAGGTCCGTCTTGATGTCGCGCGCCGACGGCCCGAAGAAGTTCTCGTAATCCTGGATCGTCGGCTCGGTGGGGTTCCCCGAGTAGGTCCCCCCACCGTTGCGCGAACCCTCGCCATCCGGGAGATAAGACGGACCGAACCCTACTGCGTTGGAACGCTGGTTGTGATCCATGCCCATCATCTTCGGAAACAATTATTGCACGCGCTCGAGCAAACGGTTTATATACGGGACACGCGTATGCGTATTGCTTCACACACGTCACGCGCGGCCTCTCGTCCCCCCCACTACTACTTCCTCGGGGATCTTCGCGGTGACAGTGCCAGGTTCGGGTGCTCCTCCAGCGGTGATGATAGCAGGCCCGGGAGTCCCAGCGGTGACGATAGCAGGTCCGGGAGTCCCAGAGGTGACGATAGCAGGCTCGAGAGTTCCAGCGGTGACGATAGCAGGCCCGGGAGTCCCAGCGGTGACGATAGCAGGCTCGAGAGTTCCAGCGGCGATGACGACAGCTGGCTCGAGTGGAGCAACAAGCTCTGGCATGGGCGTCCCCGCGCCGGTCCACGCGACGCCGTCGTGCTCGTCTAGCAGCACGCTCTCATCACTGCTGCTGCTGTTACTATTATCATCATCCACGTCGCTGCCCAACAGGTCAGGGTCCAGCGCAGCCTCGACGTCGCCCAACAAATGCGAGCTGTCCAGCGCAGCCTCGCAGATGAAGGGGATGAGGCACAGCAGGCACACGCAATACGGGAGCGCGTAAGAGGGAAGAAGGGTGCGCACCACCATCATACGACGATGTGCCCAAATCGGCCCGCTGCGGCTTAAATACGGGAAACTCACGACGGGGTCTGGATCTCGTACTTGATCTGCAGGCGGGCCATGTACGAGTACTTGGAGGTGATGAACTTGGACGCCTCCTCCTTGCTCAGGTGTGGGTTGTGGTCCAGGTCGTTCATGTCGTCCCACGTCTCCGCGTTGAGGCGCTTGACCTGCACCTGGAAGAGGTTGAGGTCGTGAGAGGTGACCTTGCTCAGGACCTTGGTGCGCAGGGTCTGGCAGCAGGCGCTCAGGACTTGGCGCGCCACCTTGTACCACTCCATGTCGATCTTGGGCTGCTCGTCGATCTTGCAGCCGATGAGGCTCGCGTTGTGCCGCAGCAGGGCCACGACGGGGTGGTTCTCGTGCACAAAGACCCACGGGTTGTTGTCGACGTGCAGGACCCCCTCCGTCTCGAGGTTGGCGGAGGTCCACTTGGGGTAGTCCTTGCGCCACTGCTGGCCCTCCTCGGAGCCGACGTCGCACTGGTAGATGGTCTGGCCGACCGTGTTCTGCATGCCGGGCAGGACCGTGTAGGCGTACCGATCGCCGATGTCGACCATCTCGTTCGCGGGCACGCAGTTGATGGTCACGCCCAGCGGCACGGGGAAGGTGGAGCTGTCCTGCAGGACCTTGAGCTCGTGGATCATCGCGGTGCGCAGCTGGTTGGTGGCCACGTGCGAGTCCACCTCGGAGCCCATCCCGAACACGCCGATCTGCTTGCCGTCGACGAGCTTCCACGTGCCGGCCGTGGGGCCGCCCATGCTCAGGTTGGCGAGGGACCCGCTGATGTGGACGTGCAGGGTGCGCGTGAGGATAGTCCCCTGGGCCACGCCACTCGCGTCGGAGGAAGAGGAGGAGACGGACATGGCGTCAGGAGAGGGGTTGCCGGGACCAGAAAATCTCGATTGTGTGCTCATGGCTTGACGGGCATCCCTGGGCGCTTACTTAAATACACCCCCGGGATCATCGAGAAGAGCAAGGAAAGGGAAATGATGACGGGACACGGAAACACAAACGCGATCGCAGCGGGCATGGAACAGGGGATTCTGGCCCTGCTGGGGAGCAAAAGCACGGCCGCGTTGACCCTGCTTGTGCCCCCGTCGGAGCTCGTGCTGATCTGCTGCAGCCTCATCGCGACCCTGCACGCGATCCCCAGAGGAGCGGCGGTGGCGGGCAGGGTCTCGGGCATCATGGCGCAGGTCCTCTCCCTCTCTCTCACCCATCTTCTAGAAATCCGATCCTGAAAAAAAAGCCTGTCTTGCGCAGGTCTTACCCACCATCCATCCAGATCTCTTACCCATCTTCTAGAAATCCGATCCTGAAAAAAAAAGCCTGTCTTGCGCAGGTCCTCTACACGGTCGCCCTCAACACGCTGCTGCTCTGGGTGTCGGACGGCGTACGGAGCGACCAGGCCTGCCTGAACCTGCTCGCCATCTACTTCTGGGGAACGGCCGTGCACCATGCGGGAGGGATCGCCGTCACAGCGCAGTACCTCCTGGTGTCGAACCTGTCCAGAACGCTGCAGCGGTTCCAGCACGGGGAGGCCCTGTCCGCGGCGTGGGCGCTGGCGTTCATCCCGGTGCACACCCTCCCGGGCGACGCCAGCGAGCTCGCCCGCCTGGTGACCGTCGAGAGCTTCAGCGCGTGGCTGCGGGACTGGTTCCCGCAGAGCCTGCTGCTGCCCAGCACGGCGGCACTGCTCTACCTGTGCGCGCCCTTCATCGAGGAGTTCCCCACGCTGGGCAGGCTGTACCGGTTCGCCGTCTTCGCGTTCACGGCCGACTCGAGCTTCGCGTCCGTGCCCGCGTGGCTGACGGCGATCGGGCTCTGGGCGCTCTGGCGCACCGAGACGGACCCCACCACCCGGCGTCTGGCGGCCACCGCGGGCTGCAACCTCGCCGTCATCGCCACGCTCGACGCCATGCAGTTCGCCATGGACAACGACCCCGCCCCCACGCTCATCGCGCTGCTCGTGGTGATGCGCATTCTGCTGCTCGACGAGGAAGACCAGCGGCGCCGGAAAAACTGCTAGGGCTAAACACCAGGGGGTCAGGCAGACAACACGCATGTATCATAAACAACACCAGCAGGAGGTATGCACGTGTTCCCAGCGTCATGGGATCCCACGCAGGCGGTCAAGAAGCGGCGCAAGACGTTTGCGGAGGAGAGCGAGGCCCACTCGACGCAATCGCTGCCGCCCGTCGCCTTCCAGTCGGACCTGCTGCAGAGCATCCTGCGCCGCCTCAACGCGCCCGACCAGATCCAGCCGCAGCAGACGCAGATCCAGCTGGACCACATCCTGTCGCGCGTGCCGTACCGCGCCATGCTCGAGAACCTCTTCCAGCCGCCGAGCGAGGCCGACGTGCCCGACGTGCCCATCCTCACCCGGGCGTACGAGGAGACGTTCATGCGGCAGCCGCTCCCGGGGGAGAGGGCCTGCGCGATGCGGGACCTGTGCGAGTGCATGCACATCGACAAGGCCAGCCCGTTCGTGGGCGCGGAGATGCGCCTGCCCAACGACCCGGAGGAGCCCCAGATGTGCGTGCTGTGCTCCCGCAGCACCACGCAAAAGTGCTTCTACGACATCTGCTTCCTGGGCCGGCCGACCACGGGGATCATACAGCGGTACGGGTGCCTGTACGGTCAGCCCGGCGAGTACGCGGCCGAGTGCATGCTCATCCCCTCCCGCGCGCTGGGCATCGCCAACATGCCCGTCCCCTGCATGTCGCACCAGCGGAACCGGTACTCGGTGGTGACGCACGGCGGGGTCAAGCACCTCAAGCAGCACCGGGTCGGGTACGAGGATTTTCAGCACCCCTCAAGCACCACGGAGGCACCCTGACGATCCACAGGCTGCACTACGGGGGGAACATGCAGCTGGTTCCCCCTTCCATGCTTGAGGGGCACTGTCAACCCATCATCACAACCGGACAAAAACAACCATCTTTCATCCCGAGGTGCCGCGGGCTGGACCGCGAGGTGGAGGCGCTGCACCTGCTCGCCCGATCCGGGAGGATCCCCATAGACGTGGCCGAGCGGCAGATCAACACCTACCTCATGGCGGCCAGCACCACCGCGACCTCCTGCCCCAAGCGGCTGCGGCTCCTGGTGCTGCCCATCACCGACGCGCCGCACCACAGCCTGCTGCCCGACCTGGGGCACGCCATCCACCTGACGCTGACCAAGTCCGGCGGCCCGCTGCCCGGGTCCCTCGCGACGGTGCTCGAGCAGTGCATCCCCTGCCTGCGGTGCGCGCCCCGGCCCGTGCCGTACACGGACTCGCAGGACGTCTTCCTCAACCTGACGCTGGCCCTGCTCCTCGGCCTGTACCCGGGCGGGGCGATCAAGCGACCGAGCTTCGGCCTCCGCGCCGACGTGTACGGCCGGATCCACTCGCTGCTCACCTCGTCGCGGGAGCAGCAGACCCTGTTCTGCCTGGCCCACCCCCACGTCGTGCTGCTCGCCTGCATGGAGTACGTGGCCCGCGTGATCCCGGCCTACATCCCCTCGCTGTCGTGCTTCCTCGCCGCGAAGGACCCGTCCACCCCCGTGTTCTTCCGGCGCGTCGCGATCCTCTGCGACGAGCTGCGGCAGGGGCTCGACTCCGCCACCGACGTCGTGTACCCGAGCTGGCAGCAGGTGCAGGCCCTCTGCGCGTGCACCGCCGAGCGCATCGCCCGCCTCAAGAAGAACGGGGTCCACACGCCGTGCAAGGAACCCCCCATCGACCCGGCCCTCCTCCGAGACGCCGCCGGGGGGATCCGCGCCCACTGGTCGGCGCCCCGCCTGATCGGGCCCCCGTCGCTGGAGGAGTGCCGTCTCCTGGGCCAGAGCCTCGGCCTGCAGGGCAAGCTGCTCTACCACATCCAGCGGGACGTGCAGGTCTCTCCCTCTCTCTGTACCCTTTTTGTGCAGGCTTCTTGTGGTGCAGCATCAACACGCCCGCGTTCGTGCTCTAACATGTAATCACGCCCGCGTTCGTGCTCTACGCCCGCGTTCGTGCTCTAACATGTAATCACGCCCGCGTTCGTGCTCTACGCCCGCGACAGGTCTACCCGCTCCCCGGGAACCTGCGCCGAATGCAGGAGAGCCGGCTCGCGAAGGCCTGCGTCGGCAACGCCCGCTCGACGTTCCTCAAGACGCGCCACTTCATGTGCATGCACTGCATCCTGACGCAGAAGAGCGCGCTCAAGCCCAGGCTGCGGCTGGACACGCTGCGGCAGACGCTCATCTGCTCCACGTGCTCCAGCGAGGGGCTGCTGTCCGTCAACATGATCGGCCAGATCCTGCGCCACCGCCGCCAGTTCTTCTACCTGTGCCCCGGCTGCGTGAGCATCCAGGCGTACGAGGAGTCGGAGGGGGGGCCGCTCTGGACGGAGGACGGCTCCTCCTGCCCGCACCGAGACCACGCCCCGACGAGCTGCCCGCCCCCCCGCCACCGGTGCGACGCGTGCTCGGAGACGGCCGGCCCGCACACGATCCAGCGCATCGACCACCTCACGGGGGAGACGCGGGACTTTCACTTCTGCCAGCGCCACCTGCCGCGCACCGAGCAGCTGCTCAAGTGCGTCAACGCGCGGCAGCTGGCCCGGTACTGCGCCTGAACGCTGGCTGTATATAAACTTATCTAGCAGCGGTAGTAGTCCAGCACGACATGCTAGCCACCACCACCACGTTCGTTGGCATAGCGTTCAGGATAGGAGACCCGCTGCGCAAGGCGGAGCTGCTCGTCATGGGCGCGAGCGGCGGCCCGTTTGTGCACTCGGAGTTCTTCGTGCAGAGGGGGTCGGACGCGCGCTTCTACACGGCAGTAGACAACAAGCAGCACGCTGGTGGGTTCCTCCCGACCAACCGGCGCCTCCCGCTCCCTCGCGACTGGGAGATCATCAAGTACCCCGTGAGCGAGCACGGCTACCACGTGGCCTACGCCCTGGTCCTGCAGATGCTGTCCATGCACCTCCCGTACAACTCGCGGGACCTGTGGCAGTGCTGCTTCCAGCTGCTCCTGCCGTTTGAGAAGGACCTCGACTGGGACCACCTGGGAGAGTGGCCCGACCGCGGGGTGTTTTGCTCCCAAGCGTGCCTGCTCCTGCTGCGGAACCTGTGCAAGCAGGGCGCTCTGCCGTCCATCCCCCAAGCCATGGCCGGGCACATTGCGAGCGTCAACAGCAGGGGGTGCTCCCCGAACGAGCTCCACCAGATCCTCACCGGGCGGAAACCGGACCCGTCGAAAAAAAAGGGACGAAACATAGCGTGCCTCCCCGCGACGCAGGCGTGCCCCTCCTCCTCCAACACGAGAAGAAGATGACCGACGTCGCTGTAGCCATCGGAACCGAGATCGACCCGCCCGTGCAGCCCAAGAGCCGCAACAGCCGCCTGCTCCCGGGCACGCTGCGCAAGAAGTGCCTGCCCCGGCCGTACAGGAAGATCACCCCGGAGGTCCTCGCCGAGCGCATCACCAAGCTCACCACCCGCCTGCAAAAGGCCAAGAAGCAGCACGAGACCTCCCGCGTGCTGCTCACCAAGTACTCCCACGAGCGCTTCTACCGGGACAGGGAGGCCATCGAGGCAGCCGGTGCCGCTCCCGCAGGGGAGGATGGGCCTGCTGCTCTCCCAGCGCTGCCCGCCGACGAAACACAGCCGAGCGCTTCTTGAGAGGATTGCGCGAAAAAAAGAGGCCATCACACAACGGATGCGCCCCCCGGCCAGCACCATCAAGGCCGGGTGTATTTATGCGCTCAAGTAAACGCGTATCGATCGAACCGATGGCATGCGCCCCTCACGCGGGAGACTACGCCCTCATAGCGGAGACCCCTGCCATGCACGCGGGTCCCAGCATCACGCAGTTTGTAGAGCAGGAGGTCTCCCGTCCCAGCAAGCAGTGGATCCACCACATCATAGACGGCACGCAGGAGAAGGACGAGGTGATCTACCGAAACAGCGCGTTCGTGCTCCTCCCCGACACGGAGCGCGTGAACCGCTACTACTGCTACCGCCACACGAACTCGAGCGCCAACACGAACCTCGTCGTGCCCTATCGAGGCCCGCCGCGCGCCCCCAAGCGCGTGCTCAACTGGCTCGCCATCGCGCACGACAGCGGGCTCCGCACGATGCGCGACCTCAGGGGCAGGCACGTCCCCATGCTCAAGCAGATGCTCGAGGTCTGCCTGCAGACCGTCGAGAAGGAGACGGGCATACGGCAGGAGCAGGTCATGGCCTACGTGCACTACCCGCCCAGCGTGTACCAGCTGCACGTCCACTTCTCGTTCCCGTACGGCCAGTACTGCCACCGGGACGCCTACCGCGTGCACAACCTCGCCTCCATCATCAACAACCTGGAGATCGACCCGGAGTACTACCTGAAGGCCACGCTGCACATGGCCGTCTACAGGCAGTCGCTGCACTACACCGCCCTCACGGAGCCGGCGGCCAGCTGCTCTCCCCGCAACGACGAGGAGGGACTGACGACCGCTTGACTCACCAGAACGAGCCTGCAGCAACGGATGCTCTCCCCGCAACGATGCCAGCGAATATCCGGAGAGCCTGCAGCAACGGATGCTCTCCCCGCAACGATGCCAGCGAAATATCCGGAGAGCCTGCAGCAACGGATGCTCGGGGAGCCTGCAACGCCAGCGGGACAACAGAGAGCCTGCAAACCCTCGCGCGCATAAAAGCAGGGGGTCTCACCCTGCCAGAAAACGCGAAGCCCACCATCATCATCATGCCCGTCGTCCGCGTCCCCCTCCCGTGCGTGGTCTACACCCGGCTGGTCCCAGGGGGGGTGTACACGTTCAGCCACCACTGCGACCAGACCGTGCTCAAGTGCTTCCCGTCGTCCCTGCGCACATCGGAGCTTCGACACCACGACCCCCAGCAGAACCTGGCGAACCTGCACAAGACCTGCTTCCTCGTGCTGGTCGCGGGGGACGTCGCCCGGTGCGTGTGCGTCGCGTCGTCCGGGCAGAAGACGTCGCCGTCCTTCCTGTACCACGGGTCGTCCTACGCCAGGGACCGGAAGACCAGCATGCACTCCTCGGAGCTCAACGAGAACTACGTCTCGCTCCACTTCCACGGGACGATGGCCGTGTTCGACAAGGCGGCGCGATTCACCGCGGTGATCCCACTAGAGAGCGGGATATCGCTCTTCCCCCGCCAGATCCACGAGGCCGACATCCCGCTCCTCACGCGCTGGGCCTCCGCGTGCATGCAGCGCTCCACGCAGTCTAGCGTGTGGGTCATCGGGTCGGGGGACAGCTACAACGAGCACACGATGGAGTGGAGCCCGAGGTTAAAAGTCAGGGTTTAATAATAACAATGAAGTCCCCTGTAGTCATCGTCGTCACACGGCTTGCCAACTCTAAACGAGGAGGGACGTGAAGAGCAGGCGCTCGGCCAGATCACGTGAGGCAGGCGTAGAAGTGTAAGTCCGCAGCAAGTGTCTCATCGAAGGGCGCAACTGACGCGCAGCCGTCCCAGGATGGTACGTGTCGCGCAAGGCATCTGAAAAGTTGGAACCCATCATCAATCTAACAGTAGAGAAGTACTGTTCGAGGAGAAGTAGTGGAACACTCCTGTCAGGCGACACAAGGAACAACACCTCCAGATTGAGCAAGAGAGAAAGAACGCCAGCCCGTATGAAGCAGGACGCGTCAGTGGGGCTCCCATGATTGCCGTGGAAAACACGTGCACGAGCTCCCATCACAGTGTTACCTGTGAAGTTGTCAAGCAGCAACACGACCTCGTCAATCGTCATGGGCTTGACGACCAGAAGGGCCATGTTCAACGGGTTAACCCGGTTATCGACCAGGCCCCATACACGCTCATCGAGGAACTGGACCCAGGCCGGGTCAGCCGCCGCTGCATGTCCTCCCAGGGCAGCAACCATACCGCCGAAATTAGCGAATATCGATGGTCCAGGCTGATCAAATTCGAATCCCGTCAAGGGCAACGAGATACGATGGGGCGCAAGCAACAACGCGCGGTCACCGAAGCTGACATGCGTGTACATGTAACCCCGTATAACCGCTCTATGAAGGTCCAGGATTGTGTCCGACAAGGGAGGCATCGGGAGAGAGACTCACGCGATTACGATGGCGAGAGCAACGGTCAATTCTTAAATACGCCTGCTGTTATCCGAAAACTCAGGTCGCGTGAAAGCAACCGTCGGCCCCGAAGTCGATGCCACGGGCTTTGGGCAGGCGGATCCGGTGCAGGCTCGACACGCGGTGCGTCACGCGGGTGTCGTTGAGGCAGTACTCCCCGAGGTTGGACCAGTCCCCGTCGAGCGCCAGCTGGATCGCGTCGGCGCCGGAGCCTGTTTTTCCAGGGAGGTCGTTGAGCGCCAGCAGGGCCTTGAGGGGGAATGTGATGTTGAGCGCGAGCTTGCACGCCTCGAACACGTCGTGCAGCTTCAGGCGCCACCCCAGGACGCGCTCGGGGGAGGCGCGCAGCTGGTGCTGGATGAACGGGAGGTCGAAGCGCGCCCCGTTGAACGCGCACAGCCGATCCGCCGCGTCGAGGAGGGCCATGAACTCCTCCGCGCGGTCCAGCATGGGGACGAGCTTCTTCGTGAATTCATCCAGCCGGGCGAAGTAGAAGATCTGCTCGATCTCCGCGTCCGGGTCGTGCACGGCCGCGCAGGTGATCAGGCACTCCCGCGGGTTCAGGCCCGAGGTCTCCAGGTCGAAAGTCAGCATATCCGTCTCGCTCGCACACGAACGCCAGGGATCCACGCCAGAGATGGCGGGTGTTTTTTTTTGCCCCAGATCAGAGACCCTGCTCCAGGCGGAGAGCGCAGGCCCGCAGGTAAAACTCCACCGCCTTGGCCTGCCGCACGTCCACCACGCGGAGGTGCTCGCTGAGCGGGATGGCCTGCTGCGACAACAAGAGCTGGCTGCTCGTCCGGATCATGCGCACCAGCTCGCGGCTCACGGGGAAGGACTGTGGTTTGCTCGCAGGGGGCATTATTATTTTTATTATTTCCGGGTCGGGTGAGGAGAGGACCCGGGTCTTTTTTTAACCACCCGGAAAATTCGAGCTGTAATGGAAAAAAAAGGTTTTAAACGAGAATAGCTGCAACAATTCTCCAAAGGACAGGTGTATGGCACGCTCTCTGCTTTCTGGCATGTCGTGCTGCTTGTTTTGCTTTTGCGTGCCCAGTATTTAAACGAGGATTGCTTGATGCAGGCATATTCGTCTCTGCTTATTGCTGCGAGATGTCTAGGTTCGAGCGTCCCAGTGATTACGACTCGAGCAAGTTCTTCTCAGGCAAAGAAGCCTGGTATGCCGCCTTTCTTAAATGGTGTCGCGAGAAAAGCGCGTCAGATATAGGTGGGAACGTGGAAACGCATCGTCATGATCTGAAGAAGTATCTCATGAAGTGGATCAAGTCGACCGAGAAAGAGATCGACTGGGAACTGTACAGGGGGCGTCTCCTGCCCATCTACCCGCACGGTGAAGAGATCCGAATGCGTCCCGTCCCGTGGGACGCGAACATGAAGGCTGGGTTACCGTCCGTTGACTGGGATAGGCACAAGGCCAACGCCGAGAACACCAGAAACCTCGTCCCTGGGGTCTACGAAAGGCTCCAGTCCAAGCCCCTCTCCAAGTCCAAGAAGGTGTCGGAACCGTCCGGCGCCGGTGCTCGCGCCGACTCGCCGGGGCCTGCCGTGGTCAGGCACAACGTCCGCAACGCACAGGGGCACTTCGCGAGCGCGGGTGCCAGCAACGACGACCGTGCTGGCGCTGGTGCTGCCGGTGGCGCTGCTGCCGGTGGCGCGCGGGTGGGCATGCCCCGTCCCGCCCCGCGACGATCCGTTTCGCCGGAGCCACCCCTCGTCCAGCCCATCATGCGCAAGACGTACCCGTCGAAGGAGCTCTGCGATATCCTCAAAGGCCCCATCACGATTCTCTCCGATGGCAAGACGATGCTCGCCATCGCGCCAGATCAAGACGACCTGATAGACACGGCGAAAGAAGAGGACTTTGTCTCGCTTGACGAGTTCGTCGAGTTCATCATGCCCGACAACCCGCACAAGGACGTGGTCGCCAACGCGTTCAAGACGATCACCGCAGACGATATGTACTCCAGCCTCATCATGAGAGAACCCATGCCGAACATACGCGAATGGAACTACCCGGAAGAGCTCAAGGGCAACCGGGTCACCGCGTCGCAGCTCGAGCACAGGTGCGCGGACGTGGCGCGCATCATGGACTACCAGGCCAGACCCGAAGTCGCTAGCCTGGTACGGAAGACGTTCCACGACTTCACCAAGGAAGAAAAAATCACCATGGTGCAGGACGACCGCAAGATCAAGAAGGGCGTCGAGATGGAGTTTCTCGCGCTCCTGAAGGACCTTGAAGGCGACTTAGACGCGGACGACTACAGGACACACGACGATACGTTCGAGGACCTCTTGGGGAGAGGTCTCACGAACCCAGACAGATACGCGACCATACTCGACGGACACCGCGAGTATCTCATGGAGGGAGGCATGAAGGACCTCGTTGAAGACGACGAAGTCCGCGACATACTCGAAATCCACCTCAAACGCGTTCCCAGCTTCACCAAGGAAGCACTCGAAACCTACATCACCAACCGCAAGGAAGCTCTCGAAATCATGGAGATGCTCGGCCGGTTCAATATCAAAGAAATCAAGGAGTACGAACACAAACACAGGGGCACGCTCGACTACATCATTCGCCGTAAATTCGACATGCGCCGCTTCTGGGCTGGCTCGTGCTTCGACAGCTACGAGTTGTACAGACGCGCCCGCCAGGACATGGACAAGAAGGACCAGAGCCTCCAGCAGTCCGAGCAAGCACTGAAGGACGCTGAAGAGCGGCTTCAGCAGGCCGAACGAGAGAAAAAAGAGGCCATTCAGGCCACCAAAAACATGGAGGCCCAGCTCAGGGTCGCCAGGCTAGCCACCCAAGCAGCCCAGGCCCAGACCGCCGCCGCCGCCGCACAAGCCAGAGCCGACAAGCTCGCCGCCGCCAAGACCGAATCCGACAGGCTCGCGGCCGAACAAGCCGCCCAAGCCAGAGCCGACCAGCTCGCAGCCGAACAAGCCGCCAAAGCCAGAGCCGACCAGCTCGCGGCCGAACAAGCCGCCATGCCCGTCGCGTCCGCCCCCGAATACATCCCGCAACCCCCGCCCATCGCACCCGCGCCGATGCACGTCGTCAGCGTCGACGCTGTGTACCTCCTGCCCACGCTGGAGGAGATCGCAAAGGAGATCACCGATCCGATCCTCAAGAAGATCCGCTGCGAGAATCTCAAGGTACTCTGCTTCCACCCCTCCAACACCGCCTTGAGCTACAAGTACGGCGTCCCGCTCCCGCAGATCGGACCGTACGAGGACAACGTGAAGGAAATAGCGCGCGGCATGAAGGCATACATCGACAACCTCAAGACCGATCCCCGGTTCAAGGATCTCACGCCCTCCAACATGCTCATCCCGCTCGTCGTAAACGCCGTCAAGTCGTCCATGTCCGGCACCCAGGGCCGCATGGACGGTTACTCGCTCAAGCGTGTGGCCACGAAGGGCACGATGATCCTCGACAATGAAGGACAGATCACGAAGTTCGGGAAGGCGCTCAAGGCCATCGCCACCCTCGATCCTCCATTCTCGTACATGTTTAGTGACTTGAACGTTCGCGAGATCGAGAAGGCAGTCGACGACACGGCGGACGCGCTCGCCCCTCTCCTACAGACGGACGACATGGTGGCCCTCAAGCGCCTGACCAAGACCGCCCTCGCCGTCATCCGCACGGACGTGGCGAGGAGCCGCAAGGGGTACCTCACGCAGGAGGACGTCTACCTCGGCTGGGGCTGGGACTACGAGGAGGAATTTCTTCTCACCGTGACAGAGGAGAAACAGGGGTCCATGGGGAGCAAGGACGTCGTGTCCCTGCTGGACGACGACTCGGACGACAACGACGCTGGGGCCAAGAAGCGCAAGGCCTCACCGCCCCCTCCTGCCTTCACTGGCAAGGGCAAGGGCAGGGCCAGGGTCTAACCGGCCCACCAACCGACACCCACGAGCCGTTACTCGTGCATGCGTGAACGCGCGTGCACCGCTAAAGGAACCGCTCATCGGGAAGGTCGGCTGGACAGGCAAACATCACCAAGGGGTTTTCGGGTCCGCGCGCTCATCCTGCGACATCATCAGCAGTATGTCGGACAGCTGGACAGGCGAGCCCCCCGCGTTCACGCGCGGGCTGGCTGGCACACCGTATTAAACTCCGCTTAACCGCGACGATGACTCCTCTCTCCGCGCGCGACGATGATGACGATTGTTGCGATGCGCGCGTTTTCCCTTCTCCTTGCGCTTTCTAGCTCGACGGCCGCGCCCGCCTACTTTGCGTCGGTCGCGAACCAGGCGCTGAAGCTCAAGGGGGGCGCCAGCATCGGGCCCGACCTGAGCCTGCGCGCCGTGATGGAGCTGGAGCAGCAGGTGAAGCGGGTGATGGCGTCGGACCCCGCGCTGGAGCTGAACGTGAGCGCGCTGCGGGACCGGCCCGACCCGGAGCTGCTGCGGCTGCTGTTCCTGGCGGTGCTGGGTAACTTCACGAGCGGGGCGGCCAGCGGGTGGCAGCGACCGTGCAGCCTGGTGGTGGACCCGCGGACCGGGCTGGTGGGCCTGGAGGACACCCCCGCGCTGGCGTCGCTGGCCCAAAAGGTGGTGCTGATGCTGCTGGTGGCCGTGCAGTTCAAGCAGTGGGTGGAGGAGGTGCGGGCGCAGAGGCTGGTGCGCAAGCGGGAGGAGGAGGAGCGGCGGGTTTGAGCCTGTATTTAGTTCGAGCGGCACCATTCGAGCGGCAGGCGGGACAAAGAAAAAAATGAGCAAGCCAGTCGAGAAGACGCCCGAGGAGCTGGACGAGGAGGAGCTGCGGGAGGTGGAGGGGAAGATGAAGGAGGTGCTGGAGCTCATGACGGGGCGGCACGATCGGGGGAAGACGGACGAGAAGCTCGAGACGGCGCGGACGCGGCGGGACGAGCACGCGGGTAACCGGCAGCCGGTGCACCACATCAAGGGCGGGCACCACGCGGCGACGACGATGCACACCAAAACGACGCTGGACCTGGCCGAGCAGCTCAAGCTGCGGATCCAGCTGGGCAAGTACGCCAAGCTGCTGGACGACTCGCTGGAGAGGCTGAGCGCGCGGCAGGTCAAGGTGCTGGAGCGGATGCTGAAGAGGTCGCGGTACTAGCCTGTCGTAACCAGCCCTGCGAGGGAGTATTAAAACCCATGCGACGCGCGAGCCTCACATCCTCTCGCTCTAACAGTAGCGCGACAGAAAAAAACATGCTCAGCATCGCCGAAAAACTCAGGAACACCCCCAGCCGCCACCCGCACCCCACCGACTACGGCAGCAAGCCCGTCACCGTGCAGCAGACGCGCAATTACTTTCAGCGGGTCGAGAAGTACCTCGACAGCCAGCAGAAGAAGACCCCCATCCCCAGCATCCTCTCCGTCAAGCGGGACGGGTGCTCGGGCAGCCTCCAGCTCGCCGAGGGCATGACCCAGAGCGACGACACGCTCGGGCTCCGGTACCGCACCGCGCACGGGAAGTTGCTGGCGAACATCCCGCACCCCGAGCTCTACCTGCGGAAGGAGGCGCTCGACAGGCACGCGCAGCTCGACCTGGAGATATGCGCGATGCTCTACGGCACGCAGGAGCTCGGCCACTACTACGTCGAGGCAGCGGTCACGGCGTTTGTGAAGAACGGGTACACGAACAAGGGCCCGCTCCACCTGCACCTCCGGGCCTTCGGGCTGCACTCGATCCGAACCGGCGGGGCCACGCGCACCCCCACGGTCCCGCAGTCCATCGGGCTGCTCAAGGAGCTGATCGTGCCCGGGAACGGCCTGCTCGACGTGGTGCAGTACCGCGAGTACACCATCACCAAGCACAGCAACGACCTGCTGTTCAGGGACAAGGCGAGCGGCGCTGTGGTGGCCGCAGACTACGACGTGTTCTGCAAGAAGATGCTCGCGGACACGCGGGAGGACGGCAAGGAGGGGTGGGTGCTGAGCGTGCCCGACTACGTGCTCATGGGCGCCGAGCCGACGGAGCCCGACGGTTTCGGCACGCACCGGGTGCTCACGAAGCTCAAGGTCAAGCAGGAGTTCACGGGCCAGTACGTGGCGCTCAAGGTCGACTGCCTCCCCGGTGCCGGCGCGGCGAAAGGCGCGCGGGACGGGGACACCGAGGAGAAGACAGAGATCTGGCTCTACGGGGTGGACAGCACCAACACGATGGGGCTGAGGTACGTGGCAAACGTCACGGGCCACGAGCCCATCGAGGCGATCATGCGGGACAAGGCCGCCAGCATGTCCTACGCGGACGATGACAAGGCGGAGAAGAAGGCGCTGTACAAGCTCCACTACAACGAGGCCTGCGGGCGGGGCGCCGGCAAGCAGATCCAGGTCACGTGTGCCAACGTCACGCGGAACGGGTTCCTGCTCGGCGTCAAAAAGTACGGCACCAAGAGGGCGTCGCTCGACTACAGCGAGGTCACGGCCACGCTCAAGATGGCCGCCGAGAACCCGCACTTTGTGAGCACGAAGCGGGCCCAGGACGCCCTCAGGAAGGAGATGGCCCACATCCAGGACGAGGAGGCGCAGCTCTTCGCGACGACTGCGTGGAAGAAACACGGCGACACGAAGCAGAAGAAGAGGTCCCTCGCCGCGCCCGCCGTGCATGTCCTCGACGACGACGACGTGCTCCTCGCGGAGGAGGAAGAGGAGGCCCCGCAGGCAAAGCTCGCCAAGGTCGATCCCCTCGAGCAGGAAATAGCCGCGTACAAGAAGGACGGCGGCGGTGGCCGGGTGTACAGGGTGCTCGACCCCGCGCCCGTCATCTACATCGACGGCAAGGGCTGGTGCGGGCCGGAGAGGCTCTCCGTCCTGCAGAACTGGTTCGCCTTCCTCGGCGGCAAGATCGTCCACCAGCCTGGCCCCAGCGTCACCGTCGTGGTCACGCTCGCCCCCGCCATCGCCCGCATGCCCGATCCCCTGTGCATCTGCATGGAACTCAAGGCCAAGTGCCACCCCGCCGTCCGCTTCACCACCAAGGACGACCTCCCCGCCCTCATGCGCGACTTCTAGAATAGTGCTGGAGTCCTCGCGTACCACCGGTCCCACCAGCATGCGCGACTTCTAGAGTGCTGGAGACGCCGGCCCCGCCCGCATGCGTGATCACCTCGTTTCACGCGCAGCCAGCAATTAAACATCCAATACCAAAAACGCGCGCATATAAGCCCGCCGACGCGAGAGAGGGAGAGGGAGAAAGAGAGCATGCGCATTCCCTTGACACCAGGCCAGGCGGTATCGATCCACGGATGGCTGCGCGCGCGGGAGACGCTGACGTGGGGGGACGTGCTCGCAAGCCAACAGGCGCTCGAGTTTTCGAAGCTGCTTTCATTCAACCTGTCGGAGCAGGACCTGTACGTGCTGCAGCCCGACCTGCAGGCGTGGGTGCGGGCGGGCAAGGCGACGCTGGCCGACTGCCCACGGATGCGGGCGTGGGACGCGCACCCGATCAAGGACTTCAAGGCGGACCTGGCGGACATGGTGGGCACGCACTGGCCGCACGAGACGCTGGGCCGGATGGGCGTGACGTACGACGACCTGCTGGGGCTGGGGCTCACGCCCGAGACCATGAACCTCTTCGGGTACACGCTGATGATGTGGGCGTCGACGGGCTTCCGGCGGTCGCACGCGGAGACCATCCCGCCCAACACGCTGTTCCGCATGTTCGGCATGACGAAGCAGGACGTGCTGGCGTCGCTGCGTTGACGTCACCGATTGCGCTGGGCGATGATGAGGTCGATCGTCTTGTCGATCGGGTAGCCGAGGCACAAGCCGGTGATGGGGAGGCGGACGGGCGCGGGGATGTCCCCACCCACGAGGGGTCGCGCAAAGACCTCGAGCGGGGAGTCGAAGATCTCGCGGTCGATGGTGACGCCCACCGTCTTGTACCTGGCGATGACCGCTTCCGGGTCGTAAAAGTGGGCGAGGGTTGTCCCCTTCTGGAACACGACGGCCTCGCGCCGCCCGCCCTTCACGAAGAACACCATGCACTTGAGCCCAAAGGCCTCGATGGCGCCCTTGAGGGAGCGCTCGGTGACGCGGTTCTCCTTGAGCGTCTTGAGGAGGGTCGTGCCCATCGGCTTGACGCCCATGCGGACGCGCTGCACCAGCTCCACCGGGTCGTCGTAGCCGTCGTCGGTGTCGTCCTGGCGGAAAAAGTAATTGACGCGCGTGTCCTCCGGCGTCAACCGGTCGGGCGGGTCGGCCTTCGGGATCATGGAGGTGGGCATCCTCTGCCAGAGGTCGCGCAGGCCCTGGCTCGCGCTCTTGCGGCTGGTCATTCTTCTCACTGTCCTGCCGTCCACGCGCACGCCAGCCGGCAAACGCGTTCTTTCTTTTTTCTCGCATGCTCTGGTTTTTGGCGCGCCAGCCTGCCAACACGTTCATTACTTTTTTTTCTCACATGCTCTGGCGCGCGATCTTGATGTCGCACATCTCGTTGGGCCGGGCGCTCGCGATGGCCACGCCGAAGACGCGGTACCAGTCCATGAGGCGGGGGTTCTCGTCGTCGCGGAAGTAGGGCTTGATCTTGGCCACGATCTTGTGCTTGTCGCCGCGCTGGCCGTACGAGAGGTCGAAGTGGGCCTGCCTGACCTGCGCGTCGTTGGGGGTGTTCCAGGTGGGCTGGATCTCCTGGCCGGCCGCGTTGCGCTTCTTGCCCGCCACCGCGCCCCCACGGGTGTAGGAGGGGTCCAGGTTCAGCAGCCCACCATTGTCGGTCCAGATGTCCAGGCAAGGCTTGCGCCGGCCGTCCCGCTCGAAGTCGTCCTTCTCAAAGGTCCAGTAGAACTGCACGAGGTCCCCCGCGAAGAGCTCAAAGTCCCCGTTCTGGACCGTGCGGAGCCCACCGATCATCACCGAGGTCATGGTGTCCCCCGTGGCGGCGTGGGCGTACCCGAGGGTGTTGGCGTACCCCACGGAGAAGTAGTCGTACATGAAGCGCATGTGCCGCTTGGTGTCGACGCTGTTCCCGCCGACGATGGGGAAGGCCTGCGCGTTGGCGACCTGCACCAGGACGCGCGGGGCTCCAGGCGCCGGCCGGTGGTAGTACCCCGTGCCCGTGTGCAGGCCCGCCTGGAAGAAGTCGATGATCATCTTGCGCTCGACGATGCTCCGCGCGTAGTGGTTCATGAAGCGGATCATGTGGATGGCGTTGCGGGTCTCTCCCCGGTCCATCAGCGCGCCCAAATTGCTAATGACCTTGGGGTAGGCCGAGTTGGACGTGCGCTTCACCACCTTTGTCGTGTCCCTGCCGCGCGCGTTGGGGGCGTCAGAAAGCTGGAAAAAGTAGAGAGCGGAGGGAGAGCTCACCAGGGGCGGCCCACGCCGACGACGAGCTCGTCCTTGTGGATGCAGTAGCGGTACTTGTTGCGCTGGAGCTCCTCGACGTCACCGTGCACGAAGCTCATCATGTCGTCTGTGGAGATGCGGCACTGCTGGATGTGCTTGCAGGCCGAGTCGAGGCGGGTGTTGGTGGCCTGCGCAAGGCTGGGCTGGAAGGGGAGCAGGTAGGACGCGCTGGACATGCTAACAAGGGAAAGCCCCGGGAACCGACTGCAACGGCTTATATACGCTAGATGCTTCCGGACCACCACAGATGGGGGGCGGGCCAGCAAGGGGGACAGACCAGCTAGCTAGATTCTTTCTGACCACCACGGAGGAGGGACAGACCAGCTAGCTAGATTCTTTCTGACCACCATGGAGGGGGGCGGGCCAGCAGGTAGCAGCAGCAGGCGAGCCCCAGGCCGATGACGAGGTACCAGACGATCTCGCGCGGGGTGCTCGCCCCCCTGTGGAAGACCACGGTGAAGCCCGAGAGGCTCTGGCGGCTGGCGCGCACGCTGATCTGGACGTCTGGAAAGTGGGAGAGCACGACGTCCGTGGCGTGGCAACCCCAGTGCATGCAGTCGTGCAGGAGGAGCGTGCGGGGGTCCACGACAACCACGCGCCCCCCGACCCGGTCTGCGTTGGCGAGACGCAGCACGAGCTGTCGGAGCGCCTCCGCCATCGTTGTTGTTGTTGTCGCGTCCACCACCACACGCGGCGTATTAAACAGCCCGCACGCGAACGAGACCGCTGGAAAATGCAGGGCGCGTTCCCCGAGAACGCAGACTGGCAGGCGGCGCTGGACCCCGACGCGGACCACCAGGCGCAGATCCAGCAGCGTTCGGACCTCATCGAGCGGGAGATGATCCGCATCACCAACCGCCGGCGGGGAGGGCCTGCGATCCCCGTCGACCCGCTGCTAGACTACACGGCCCCGCCCACCGCGCCCACCCCCAAGTTCCAGGTCGGCGACAAGACCTACTACATCCTCAACAAGGGCCTGCCGGACACGCGCTCGCGGGACGGGATCTGGGGGCACTACCTCGTGACGACCGTGGGCTTCGGGGCTGCTCCCGGTATCGCCGCCAGGCCGCTCATGAACCCCGTCCTCAACGCACCAGCCATCCCAGTGATCCCAGCCCACGCCCCCGGGACGAGCGCGCACGACCACCGGCTCATGCCCAGCGGGGTGTACTGCCGGCCGGGCAGGGACTACATCCTGCCGCAGGTCCCCGCGCTCTACCAGGAGATTGGGATCGGCGTGCTCAGGCGGACCCTTGAGCAGGCGGAGGCGCTGGACCTGGCGTTTTCGCGGCGCATGGAGGGGCTGGGCAACGTGGCGAGCCAGGTGTGCTGGGACTGCCTGGACCCCGACTACGACCCGAGCGACCGGCCCGCGGTGATGGAGCAGTTCATGGGCAAGTACCTGAGCCGGTTCTACGACGGCATCGACCCGGAGAGCGGGCCGCCGACGGAGAACGTGGCGGACGAGGCCCTGCACAAGCACAAGGCCTTCTGCCAGTCCTGGGCCCGGAAGCACTACAAGGCGCTGACCCCCGCCGTGACCGCGCCCGCCGAGGCCCTCGCGTCCGAGTTCTACCCGTTTGTGGAGGGCCGGTTCCACGCCGACGCCCGGCTGACGCGCATGGAGCTGGCCCGGGTGCTCATGCGCCACCCGGACACGGCCGCCGAGTTCGCGTCGAGCCTGCACTACTACGGGACCAGCCTGGAGCAGGCGCGGGGCGGGCGCAACGCCAGCTACAAGCAGATGACCGCCGTGAACACGTACCGCGCCATCAGCCACAAGCGGCTGGGGGACCTGCTGGGCGCGAAGATGGGGGAGCTGACGGCGGTGTTCCAGGCGCTCGCGGACCCGCACGACCGGGCATTCCACCCCCTGATCGTCGACTGGCACGCCATCCTGGGCCAGATGCCGCAGGTCCACCGGTACTTCAAGAACTCCGCCGCTCTCCAGGGGCTCATCAAGCGCGCCCGACGAAACGGCACCGACGCGGCCCACGTGCCCCCCTGGCGCGCGGGGCGGGCTCAGTAAGTGCGCGTGCTGGTTCGGTTCACGCCGGCGCGCGGGGCGGGCCCAATGAGAGCTCTAGTGTATTAAGCGAGTCCCTCCACACCAACGAGACGAAACGAAAGAAGAATGTGCCTGATGCGCCTCATGGACAAGGTGTTTGACGACAAGCGGCTGGCGGTGGTGGTGCTCATGGCCTGGCTGATCGTGGTCATGACGGTCTTCAAGGACATCGGCCTGCTGGACACGACCTTCATGTCGTTTGGGCCGTCCTCGACCGCCAAGTTCATGGGCGTGGTGCTCGACACGTGGTACAAGTGGGGCATGGTGGCGGGCTTCACGCTGGTCAACACGTCCGTCAACGACTTCATGTCCGACGCCATCTCGCCCTGGATCATCAACACGATCACGGACCACAAGAGCAAGTTCATCCCCTACCCCAAGTACATCTGCCTGGGGATCTCGCAGATGTGGAGCATCTACTGCAACCTGATGAGCGTGTTCGGCATGTTCCTGGCCATGACGCAGATGGATTTCGTCCTGATCCGCATGCTGGCCGACCTGACCGTCAACACCTACACGAACCTCAAGTTCATGCGCTTCAAGGAGTACTCGACGAGCAAGTACCACGACATCGAGCTGCAGGCCATGAACCCCAATAGCAGTAGTAGTGCGCAGCCCCCGCACCACCACCACACGCCCACCTTCAGCATCAGCGACGACCCGCAGTCGCCGCGCTAGACCCCCGTATTAAAACCGCGAGAGCGGGACGAGGAGATAAGACAAAAACAAAGCAAGGATGCCCATGAGCCTCGCCGAGATATTTTACATGCTGCTGCCCGCCCTGCACGCGGCAGGCGCCCTGCTCGCCATGGGCCTCAGCTTCGGGTGCGACACGGGCCAGGCCCAGATGACCGCGCGCAGGCCGCTCAACATCTATCAACCCGAAAATCTCCCCAGGACCACCAGCTTCATCGCCGCGTGGCCGTGGGACGAGGGGCCCGACTTCGAGACGCACACGTGGAACCCGTTTGCGCTCATCTTCGTGTTCGAGTGGCTCACGGCCGGGTTCGCGCTGCGCCCGCTCCAGTACTACATCTACGACAAGACCTGGCTCCTGCGGATCTGGATCACGTGGCTCGCGCTCGGCCTGGCCGTGTTCCTCGCCTGGACCTTCACCAACACGGGCGGCATCTGTCCCGCCATGCTCGCCACCGTGTGCGCCAGCTTCCTCATGTCCGCCGTCGTCGCCGTGTTCAGCCTGCTCAGGTGGGCGGGCGCGAACGACGACTATTTCTACCCAGGGAGAGACAATATGGGAGGGCTAGAGGAGGAGGAAGAGGAAGAGAGCTACAAGGACAAGGCCGGCCGCCTCTGGAAGGTCCCGCGCACCGTGTGCATGCTCAGGAGACGGCAGCACGCGACGGACAGGCTCGGCTCGGACGAGGACGACCGACTAGCGCGAATTCAGGCGAAGAGGATGCAGATGGTGGTAGAGTACGAGAACGCGATGGGCGTGCTCATCCGGTACGCCGAGTACTGCATCACCGCACCCCTGCTCTTCCTGGCCGTGGTATGCCTCTTGGTGGTGGACGCGCCCGCCTGGCTCTTCCTCACGGGCTACTGGCTGCTCATCACCTGCAACGCGATCGGCATCGCGCTCCACGTCTGCTTCATCTCCTCCCAGAGCGAGTCATCGGACGAGTTGGGCGGAGTGGCACCGTTCGTGCTGAAGCTGTTCTTCGCTGGCCCGTGGTGAGCTCGCTTTCACGCTTTATTATTATGATTACTACTGCTAACACACACGCAAAAAAAAACAGGAGGGATTCCGCGGTCAACCAGTCCAGCCTGCTGATGGCGGCCTGGATGTGCCTGCTGGCCCCTATGGGCGGGCTCATCTTCCTGACCAAGGACATCCTGTTCTCCACTGACATGCCGATCCTGGTCCTGCTGCTCATCTGGAACCTCCTGCTCACGTACAGCCTGTTCGGCATCGTGCCCACGTTTGTGTACTTTACGCGGTTGGGCGCGCGGCAGCTGGCCTGGCTGCTGGACTTGCTCAACGTCATGGCCAAGTTCCCGCTGCCGCTCATCATCCTCGCCGGGTTCATCACTCGCCCGGCCACGAACAAGTTCTGCTACTGACCACGAAATTAGCTGGGATGCTGGCTGACGTCGGAAAACGCTATGACGCTCATGCTCCCGCAGGCGCCGAGGAGCAGGACGACGAACCAGCTCTGCAGGGCCGTGAAGCCGGGCACCGTCCTGTCCAAGGCATTGACCCGCCCGATCCGCTCCTCGTGGTCGTAGCCGAGGATGGCGATCAGGAGCGTGAGGAACCCCTGGTAGAGGAAGAAGACGTACGGATTTCCGCCTGCGTACGGGCCGTTGTCGTACCGGTACGCGAAGTAGAGCACGATCAGCAGGACCTGCACGCACACGTAGGCCCCCGCGAGCGCCGCCCGTCCCAGCCGCGCCATGTCCTGGAAATCCGGGTTCTGGCTCACGTAATAGGAGGCCCAGAAGTAGCGCTGTCAAAAGAAAGTGGGTCAGCATGCGATAAAGGAAACACGCGCAAAAAAAAACGAACCTGCAGCAGCAAGCCGAGCAGGCCCCCGCACAGGCCGAAGCTGAAGAGGGCCCAGACGTCGCGCCCGTAGCCCGACACACCCAGCTGGAGCGTGTGCGACGAGAGGGCGAGCGGCAGGGTCACCAGGATGCAGACCATGAACGGGCTCGGGATGGGCGTGGCGCTCTGGCCGCTGGAGACGCGACTCGATGTTTCCGTAAACTTGGCCTCCATCCCAAAGCGGTCGAGCTCCTCGTGCAGGCCGATGATCAGGTACAGGACACACACGATGATCGCCGCCACGTTGATCGAGTTGGCCTCAGGGTACCGCACGAAGTAGGGGATGCTCACGACCACGGCGAGCAGCACAACGAGGAGCTTGAGGGTGAAGAGGTTCCACGTGAAGGGGAGCCTGCTGTAGAAGACGAGAAAGGTCACGCTGGTCAGGAAGAGCACGATGTCGGCGAAGAGCGCGAGGCCGATGACGTGGGTCTTGCACAGGTTGCCGCAGGTCCTGGAGCGCGTGACCTGCCGCTGGTCCCAGCACCGGTAGACCCGCGAGCTGACCCGATCGCGGACGGCCTGCGAGACGTTGACGAGCACGGGGGTCACGACGGTCGTGTTTGTCCCGTTGACCCAGACGGTCGTGTTTGTCCCGTTGACCAATACCCTGGTGGCCGTCCTGTTCACGAGCACGTAGCTGGTCTGGTAGAAGGCAGCCCCGACCGGCAGCGACGAGTTGACGAGATCGAAGTAAGCGTCGGCGATGCACTTGCACCCTTTCGTGCGTTGGGCAGGCAGCGTGTCACTGGGCATGGTCAGACCGGAGGAGCACCACGACACCTGCATGAGCCGGTGGAGCAAGTTCGGGTCGGGGTCGACGACGGGCGTGAACAAGACGTTGAGGGGGATGCCAGCCAGCAACCCCCTGTTCTGCATGTCCTGTACCTCCTCGAGGGTCTCTGGGGCGGATGGAAAGGGCACGTGGTCCACCCGCAGCGGGTTGTCGACCACGGTGTAGTTGACGGTCTTGTTGAAGATGTCGCGGATCATGGCGAGGTCGCTAAACGTCTGCGAGCTGTACAGGACCAGCCGCGAGTCCACGTTGGCGAAGAGCCCGCCGAGGCTGAGGCACATGAGCCCGAACGAGGCCACCGCCACGATGGAGGCCATGCCCAGTCCCTGCTCTCTGTACGACGACGACGATTTCTGGGGGTCCATGCCTACTACTACTATCACGTCCGCGTCCGGTTTTATACCGGCAGGTCACGCCAGGATCGCGGTCAAACACATCACACCGCTGGGTCTGGGGCTCGTAATCACAAGAAAGAACTACAAACACAAACACGACAACAACAAGCTCAGCTGCAATGAGGGACCGCCGTGCTCATGTAGACGAGGGACAGGACCAGGTTCTCCAGCAGAACCGTCATGGCCCGGTTGAGGAGCATGGACTCGTGCCGGAGCAGCTCGTTGCACACGATGCCGATCTCGACGAGGCACGTCCCGAGCCCGAGGTAGATGTAGCCGCACCCCCAGTAAAAGGACGTGACGATCCGGCACAGGCCCAGCAGGAACACGAGGTAGCCCAGCAGGCGGAAGGCCAGGTCGTCCCTCGCGAGTCGCACGGGGTCCTGCATGTCCTCGCCGATGCCGCCCAAGTGCTGGCAGCGGTTCTCGTCGTCAACATCATCAACACCGGAGGCAACAGAAGAAGCCTGCTGCTGCGCCGGGAGGAGCAGGAAGCGCTTGAACAGCGAGGGGTACAGCGCCGCCATGGCTGGCACGCCGTCATTATTATTATGAGAGACGCTGGGGGACAGCATGCACACCCCCAGCCCGCAGTAGGCCAGCCCGTCCAGGCCCATGACGCCCGACGATATGATGGACATTCCTTGGTTCGTTCCGCCGGCGAGTCGCGCTCTGCTGTTTATACGCGCGGGAGCGGGCGGGGCGCGCTCACGGCACGCGTTCTGCTGTTTATACGCGCGGGGGCGGGCGGGGCGCGCTCACGACACACAAAAAATAATTAATGGTACGGGCGATTTAATCAGCAGACGCCACGCAACGCTCGTTGGCGCACCCATCAGGCGCTCTTGCCCCCGAAGGCGGAACTCCACAAGAAGGAGCTCACACGGCTGGGACCGGTCTTGATGTTCTCAACCTCAGCCTCCAGCCTGGCGACCTTCTGCTCCAGCTGCTGGACCCTGTTCCCAAGCTTGTGGCTAGTTTCAAGCTCAGTCCAGGGCTTCTTCGAGAGATCGTTGTTGTTGTCCCAGGCCTTCCAGATGCACATGGTCACCACGAGCACGCACACGAAGTAGAGCGTGGTCAGCCGGAACAGATGCACCCACCCGTTCTCGGTGCGCTCGAGGACGGAGTTCGCCACCGCCACCGTATCAGCGGTCTTCTTCGCCATCTTCGTGAGGCCGGTCAGCTCCTTTGCGAACTGAGCAGCGTTCTCCTCCAGAGGGGCCAGGCGATCCTTGACGCTCTCCGCTGTCTCGTTCCACGTCTTGTTGCACTTCTTGGCAAACGCGTCCAGCTTGCTGTACTCCAGCCTGAGCTTGGCGTTGGTGTCAGCGATGTCCCTGGTAGCCGCAGCAGACTGGCTGGCGAGCGCAAGCAGGTGCTCGTTGTTCACCTTCTTCGTCGCGGCCACCTCCAGGCCGAGCGCCGCGCGCTGCTTCTCGATCATAGCCTCTCCCTTCGCGGTGAGGGCCTCGACAGCAGCCTCGTTGTGCGCATCGCGAGCCGCCTCGTTGATGGAGCTCACGGACGAGAGGAACCCGACGTTGCCGCCAATATCGTCCACCCGCTTGCTCAAACTGGCAAAGTCACCCGCGAGCTGCTCGATCCGCTCGAGCATCGCAGCAGGAGGGGCCGTGGGGGGGATGGGCACGCTGAACACGGCCCAACCGGACACGGCGGCGTACGTGAGACCTGCCACGCACAGGCAGGCGGCCGCGAGGACCAGCGAGATCCCCACGATGAACCAGACAACCGTCACGACCGTGGGCGTGTGCAGGACCCCCTTGGCCTTCTGGTACCAGGAGGGGGGCTGCTCGGGGGCCGTCGGAGGGGGCGGGGTGTAGCCGGCGCGATGGCGGTGACTGATGGAAGCAGTCTCGTTATGCTCGATGAAGCCACGAGCAAACTCCAAGAACCTGGGGATCGGGTGTTTGCCAATGAAACCAGAGCAGTCGCCCCCCATACGGACAGTGTAAATGAACCGATCAACCTGCCTCCAATCGTCAGACAGCGTGTCGTTAACGAGCTTGCTGCTCTCAGTGATCATTCCGGCTTCGAATAGATCATAGCAGACGTTGGCATAAAACTTATGCATAGGATCACGGAGGTTGAGTCGCTTGCGAGCGAGCTGAGCAGTAACATCAAGCAAGGCGGTCATTGTGCAAGGATGCGTGTAGTAAAGATACAACGCAAGTCACGTCATGCGCGCGGTAAACGCTTAAATACACGACATATACATGAAAAACATGGAGGGTTTCTTTAATCGGCTAGATGCCACCACAAGGTCCAGCACGCTATGTGCGTGGCAAAGGCAGGCTCCTCCCTCTCCTCCCGTGGTTGTTGTTGCTTGTTCAGTATTCTTCACCACCAGAACCATCAGGATCGAAGGACGCCTCGGAAACTGGAGGTGACTTCCGAGATCTCTTCAACGCGAGATTAAGCTCAGCGATCTTCTCATCCTTACCTTCCAACTCCTTATCCTTAAGGTCCAACTCGCGCTTGAGCGATTCAATCTCCTGCTTCAGTTTCCAGTTCTCGGCGAACATTGCCAGCCCGTCACGAGAAATGCCTGCCACGAGCCCCTCGAATTGCCTGGCCAAATATGCGTCGGTACCAAATATCGCAGCATCCCCGGTTTCTGGCTCGGCCGCGGGGCCGGCTGCTGCTCCGCCAGTAGGAGCTGGCGCGGGACGGGGGGACTTGATTCCAACAGGAGCAGAAGGAGCTGCCTCGGGACCGGGGAGAGACTTGCCTCCGCCAGCAGCAACAGGAGGAGGGCGCGGTTTGGGTTGGCGGGCAAGCCTGACCTCAGCAGCAGCAGCAGCAGCAGTGGTGGGGGGTGACTGGGGGGCACGAGCAGGACTAGCTTGCTGCGCCCGCGGATCCTGGAGTTGGTAGGCGGGAGGGGGTCCACGACCAGACGGCATCCGCGCGGGACTGGACTGGCGCTCTGCCTGTCCAAGCCCTTCCTGAGAAGGGTACCCAATGGCACTAGACGGGAAACGTGCCTGTTCACGCCCCTCATGGTAACGTGCCTGTCCAAGCCCCTCCTGATAATGGTGCATCATGGCACTAGTAGGCTGGTAACGTGCCTGTCCAAGCCCCTCCTGAGAAGGGTACATCATCATCGCGGAACCGGACTGGAACATTGCCTGTCCATTCCCATCCCGAGAATGCTGCATCATGGCACTAGTAGGCTGGTAACGTGCATGTCCACGCTCATCAGCAGCATGAAGGCTCATCCCCGAGAAATCGGACTGGTACTGTTCCGACCCACCACCACCAGCAGAAGGAGAGGGGGTTGACAGGAACATGAGGTCCCGCGGGTTCATAAGCGGTGCACTGGGGAACTCACCACCACGAGAATAAGAAGCTTCGGGTTTTCCTTCAAGGCTGTCACCAGCGAGCGGTGCGTAATCGCCAGAGCTCGCTGCACCAAATCTGTACACGTTCATCTCGACGATATAGATCCAGACAAAGACTACTACTACTGGAGAGGTACCAGACGGACAGGCCATGTCGCTTAAATACTGCATAAACACGCAGATCTCACGCGTTCTTGAAGTGCCCATCGCCGCAATCGGGCCAGCGCCTCACCGACGCGCTCGTCGAAGCGAGCCACGACGGGGCGAACAGGAAGAGGGAGGCCACGAGGCACAGGAACGGCCAGGACGCGAAGCGGGAGGAAAAGGAGGCTGCCAAGCCAGCGAGCGCGTCCGGGAACAGGAGGGACTGCTGCGTGAGCTGGCGGAGGGCGAGCATGAAGGCCCCCACGCGCGCGTTGTTCTCGACCTGGAAGCAGAGGTCCGAGTGCTGGTGCATCTTGGAGAAGAAGTGGGGGTCCGAGCACTGCGTTAGGAGCCAGCGCTCGCTCTCCAGCTTGGCCGCCATGGTCTGGTAGGTCTGGTGGAACAGGCAGAGCCGGTCCAACCCTGCGATGCTGGCGATCACGCAGGCGCAGAGGGTGAACAGGGGGAGCATGAACTCTCGGAGCATTATTATGATGATGGCTTGACGGGCTTGACGAGAGGGGGATTTTTATATAAACCGGAAATCGCGCGCACGCTGGCTGTTTCATGAACCTTCTTCTATTATTCTTCTTGTTATTGCTAGCAGGAACAGGAACAGCACAAGCCGCCCTGTACAACCTGCAGGACACGGCCAGGCCGGGGCTGGCGACGACGAGCGACGGCCAGAGCCTCCTTCTGCGCTGGTGGGAGGGCGGGCCGGCGTACGTGCTGGCGAGCTCCGGGGCGGTGCGCCTCAACTTCCGCGCGCTGTACACGTACCCACCGGGGGCGGTCATGCGGGGAGACCTCCTCGACGACGCGGGCTGGTGGCACTCGGTCCCGTGCAACGCGAGCGCCTGGGCCTTCTGCAGCTCGGACGTGGGCCAGATCATGCCGTGGCTCGCCCCCAGGATGCCCGAACTACAAGAGACCGTCACGGCCGACGGATGGAACGACCTGGGGTGCGCCAACTCCGCGGGCAAGGTCCTGGTGAGCCTGGGCATGTACGACGTCAGCGCGTGCGACATCTTCGACGAGGGCCTGGACCTGCTCTACACGCCGGGCATGATCTACCACCGGCACAACACCCTCCAGACCTGGAAGTACTGGGTCCTCGTGACGCTGGCCATCGTCCTGGTCCGCTTCCTGAGCTACAACATTCAGGTTTTTCTATCTTCCCACACGCCTCCATCGAGAAAAACTTTAACCCTCCTACTCTTTGCTGACAGGTCCTCTGGGAGCCGCACGACAACGACGGCCAAACAAAAAAGCAATGGCCGGCCCTGGCGTGCTCGGCGGGCGCGCTCATCGTGGTCCTGCTCGATGGCGACTCCCTGTTCGTGACCAGCGCAGACCAGGTCTTCTTCTGGAGCACCGTCGTCTACATCCTCGTCTACCTCGCCATGCACCTCTCAACAAGCAACAGCAACAGCATTAGGCGCGTCGGCGAGCAGCAGCCCCAGCAACAACAAACGCCAGTCTACAACGTGATCGTGGCCAGCCTCCAGCTCATCGCCTGCCGGTTCTACGCCGCAGCCGAGACCCCGTACAACCTCGTGCTCATGGCCATCCTCGCGTGCAGGGGCTGGTACGTTTCTCGCATTCTAGTTTTAAAATCTGGCAAGGTCTTCTTGTTTTTAAAATCTGGCAAGGTCATCTTGTTGACCCCGGGTCACCCCTGGGATATCTGACCTGACCCGCTGACCCGCTGACCCATGAACCAGACCTGACCCGCTGACCCGTGAACCAGGCTTGACCCGCTGACCCATGAACCAGGCTTGACCCGCTGACCCATGAACCAGGCTTGACCCATGAACCAGACCTGACCCCCGACCCTCCCTAGAAGTCCTTGACCCTGACCCGTGAACCATGACCCGTGAACCGTGAACCAGCCGGTTCATGAACCGCGGGTCATGAACCACGGGTCATCTCAGAAACTTCTGGGGTGGGTCAAGGGGGGTAAAGGTATAAAGAGGGAGAGAGATAGAGAGTAGTAATAGATAGATGATAGAGAAATCTAGAAATCTAGAATGTTCTAGAATATTCTAAGAAAAAAAAACACGCGAACGAGCTCGGGACTGACTTTCATTTTTTTCTTGCGCAGGACCAAGCTGCTCCAAGGGAAGGACAAGAATAAAAACAACAACCATCACAGCCCGTCCCTGATCCTCGACTCGCTCTATCTCTCCCTGTGCATCGAGCTCGCCTACGATGGCACGCGGGAGCTGCTCGTGGCCGTGCTCGGGATCGCCTTCCTCGGCGGGCAGCTGCTCTCCCGGAACACGGTCGACGATGACGGGCCTGCTCCTCCCGCGCGCCGTGCCTCCTCTTCCTCTTGAGCCGCGCATTTTCACGAAGAGGCTATATAATGACAGGAAAAGAGCGCGTCAACCACCAGGAATACACATGTCCACCACCAAGAAGGCAGGCACGACCGTCAGGAGCCGCTCGGTGGACCCGATGACGCTCACCAACTGCACGGAGCACGAGCTCGAGGAGGAGTTTGAGGATGAGCCCATGGACGGCGTGCTCGTCCACGCAGGTCTCCTCGAGACTGGCATGTTCATCATCGCAATCCTCTTGATCTGTCTCCTTTACAGAAACCACCCGGCCATGGGCACGTGACAAACTCGAATAAAGTCTCGTTTAATAAAAAACCTCACGCCTCACACACCGGCTCCGACGGGAAGAACGCGCCGGACTCGCGCAGGACGGAGAGGAGGAGGAGCTGGTGGGTGTGGTGGGCGCTGGGACAGGGGAAGCCGGCGAGGTCGGTGGTGAGGAGGTAGGGGCGCTGGCAGCTCGAGCACCAGGCGGTGAAGCAGGAGGTGATGCGCTGCCTGCTCTCTGCGTCGCGCACGGCGTCCTGGAGCTTGGCGGGGGAGTCCGGGCCGTAGACGAGGACGCTGGCGTAGGAGGGCTTGAACTCGTCGGCGATGGGATGGCAGCAGCGTGGCATGTTAGTGGTGGTGGTGGCGCGGAGGACGTTGAGAGGGGCTGGGGTTATATGGAAGGCTCGCACGGCAGGAATACCGAGAATGAACCCGAGGAACAGGAGGACGACGCGCAGGAGCCTGATCACGCGCGGTTGCAGGAGGAGCATGTGACGGATCAAGTACACTGGGAAAAAGACGGGCATATTCCTCTTCTTCTTGCTGCTGCTGGAAGAAGAGAGCTTAAATCATCAGGCGAGCACCACGCGGTCGATGCGCCTGGCGAGGCGGTCGAGGAGGCGCGCGAACTCGTGGAGGCGGGCGCGAGCCTGCTCCGGCAGGGGGGAGCTGTTGACCTTGCCGACGGTGTGATGGAGCTCCTCGATGCCGAAAGCCTCGTGGCTGACCTCGCTCCAGTAGTCGTCGATGTAGTGCCTGCGGGGGTCGCGGAAGCTCTCGCAAAAGTAGACGCCGTAGTCCGAGCTGCACTGGATGGACTGGAGGATCCTGTGGAGCTCGGTCTTGATCTCCGAGTCCTTGAGGCTGCGATGGATGAGCTCTGTCAAGGGTGTTTGCTGGTTCTGGAGGAGGAGGCTCTGGCGCATCTCGAGGACGGTCCTGGCCACCATGACGGGCTGCTCCTCTTCCTCTTCCTCGTCTTCTTCCTCGTGGCCAGAGGGAGGCACGGACGACGACGTGTTGGAGCGGAAGTTCGGGGCGAACAAGGGCAGCGGGCACCACTTCTGTGCTTTTGTTGTGCCATGATCAGTTGCTCGCTCGGCGGGGACGTCGATCCAGGAGGCTGAGAGATCGCCGTTGTTCATTCGCTGTGGTTAGGGTTGGTGCTGTTCAGGCTGGACCCACCTGCTTTATACCAGCTGACGCAGCAGATAGAGAATGCTGTACAGTTTAATAACAATAATAATCAAACGTACAAGCGAAGACTAGAAACAGCCCACGCGCAGGACGAGCTTGTACAGTTTAATAACAATAATAATCAAACGTACAAGCGAAGACTAGAAACAGCCCACGCGCAGGACGAGCTTGCCGAAGCGCGCGCCGCTGCTGACGATGGCGGTGGAGAGGGCGAAGAAGGCCGCGACGCTGAGCTGGGCGCTGGGGTGCTCTGCGAGGACGGCGAGGACGATGCCGGAGAGCAGGCCGAGCCACGAGACGCAGACGAGGACGAACGGGGGCCCCTGCAGGGTCTGCCAGAAGCGCCCTCCCGTGGCGAAGACGGCGAAGACGAGCAGGTAGAAGCAGACGAAGAGGAGGTCCCGCACGAGCAGGACGAACGGGAGGAGCAGGCCCGTGAGCCCCCCGAGCCAGAGCCAGGTGGGGTCGGCGGAGTGCAGGGCGAGGGCGTGCAGGGCGAGGGTGAGGGTCCAGACGGGGCAGAGGACGTGCACGCAGGCCACGATGCCGTCTGGGACCAGGATGTTGCAGAGGCAGAGGCACAGGCCGCACGCGACGTAGGCCAGCGGGATCACCCAGCCCTGGACCTGCTGCTGCTGATGCGAGCTCGTCATCGTCATCGTCATCGTCATTGTGGTTGGGATGGCGGTAGTAGTACCAGCAGGATCCTGCTGATTATTACCACTACTACTACGAGGAGGAGCAGGAGGGTGGTGGTGGTGGTAGTGCGTGAGGGACGGGGAGGCCATCTCGATGGGGGCGAGGCGGGACACGAAGGTGGCCATCTCCTTGGCGGTGGGCGGGCGGCGCATGGACGGGACGACGAGCACGCATGTATCCGGGATGCTATCGATGGCAGCCATCTTGCTGGCGGATGGAAGAATGGCGACGGAGGGGGAGAAGAGGGCGATTGGAGTCAGGCTTTTATTATTCATGGCTTGCGCTCAGTCTTCTTCTTGTCAGGTTCCTCCTTGCGACTAGCGGTAGTAGTAATAGTGCCACCGCCCGATGACGATGACGACAGCAGCTGTCTCTTCTCCGGGAAGGGCTCGCCGGAATCGACGCTGCTCGCGCCGCCCCTGCCGTGATCGACGGACTTGTTCTTCTTGGCGCCGCCGGGCTCCTCGCCCAGCAGGATGCGCGAGAGCTTCACGGTCATGTCGGGGGTGAGGGCGCCGATCTCGTGGAGGACCTTGAAGTCCTGGATGGTCTCGATCTCCAGGCGGGGCATGGGGACGAGGATGAACTCGATGTCCTCGGGCCGGGCCGCGTAGATCTCGCAGTAGACCGTGCGGAGGAGGGCCTGCACGTGCCGGCAGATCTCGTGCATGTTCGTGGAGAAGATGCGGCCGGACGCGATGGTCTTGCGGACGGTCTCGTGGTTCCCGTTGTCCCGGCCGATGATCATCTCGTGCGGGACGCCGGTGAGGGCCGAGACGTCGCGCCGGTACTTGTCCAGCAGGAAGTTGAGGTCCTCGCACGGGTCCAGACGGGGCTGGGCGACGACGTCATGGTCCCGGGGCAGCGCGTAGACCTCGGGGTGGTGGTTGGAGGGCGTCTCCATGATCTGGCGCCGCATGATGTGCTCGCGCTGCCAGACGTTGTGGGCCTGGATGTTGGGGAACATGCTCTCGCCGATGGCTGGCGCTGCGTAGTGGTCCTCGTGCACGAAATCCATGAGGTACTGGGACGGGTTATCCTCCTGCCGGTTCTCTCGCTCTCAGTTCCGGGAAACAGACAGAAAAACAACTAAAATGCAGGCTCTCTCACTCTCAGTTTAGGCCAACAGCTCTCAGAAGACCAGAGAGAAAATGGCTAACCTGCCGCAGATTCGGCTTGAACGTGCTCACGATGCGGGCCGTGGTGTTCCAGGCGTCGGCGTGAGACCGGCGCTTCTGGGCCTCGCGCAGGTTCTTGTAATCGGTGAGCAGGTAGGACAGGGGGGACGGCACGGTCGCGTACAGGCTGGAATTGGCAGAGACGTCGAGGGCGGGCGGGGTCGAGATGTACACGAAGACGTCCTCCTCGCGCACGCCCCCCGCGGACGGCGTGACCCGGTAGATGACCAGCCGGCTGTCGTCGTCGTCGGGCGTGGACAGCTGCGGGTTCTGCGGCTCCCCCTTCCGCCTGCGCTTGCCAGCCATGGCGTTGCCCCTGCTGCTGCTCTGGCCGTGGTGCCCGTGGGGGGCCTTGGACTGCTCGTCCGGCCCGACCTCGGTGTGCCAGCTGAAGGTGCCGGCGGACAGGACCTCGGGGACCACGTCGCCCTTGCCCAGCGTCCGCGTGCGCCACGGGACGAAGCCGTAGGTGAACATGGCCCGGATGGCGGTCTTGCAGAACGGGAGGTAGTGGTCGTCCAGGAAGCGCTGGAACGGCTGCGAGACCTCCGCGCCCTGCAGCCGGCAGAAGATGCCCTGCGAGAGGCAGGTCGACTCGATGATCTTGAAGCACTGGAGGATCGTCGGCTCCGACGTGACCAGCTCGAGGAGAAGCCCCTGCGACTCCTGGATGTCCCGCATCCGGCTGTTCTGCCTGGCCCTACACATCATGTTGTTGTTGCTGCCGCCCATCGATCTCCCGTAGCTGTTCTGGTGCATCATCACAACACGACGGGTGGCGGAGGGAACCGTCTGCCAGGGACGCGCGCAGCCAGGCTTTATACAGCCCCGGTCTCGAACGCATGGCCTCCAGTCGTGCGCCGGGCCAGCGTCTTGCTGCTGGTTGTTGGAGTCCCCGCACGACATCTTGCATCGATCGGAATTCCCGCACGAGATCGAGCACAGCATCAGAGGAGCCACCCTCCATGCCACGCTGTTGCAATCTACGCTCAACCATTCTCTCGTCCGCAACAGTCACTTGTTCCGGATGGACTGCTACCTCCATTGCACTATCGTATAATTCTGGGTCCAACTCAGCTCTTGATTCTTCAAACCGTCGAACCATTACTCTGGACCTGGCTGCAATCAACTCCTCGTCTACTGTGAGAGATGTTTCTCTCAAAGATGATAGCTCAAGTTCAAGCTCAGTGAGGATATGGGCAATATCTTCTTCGTCTGTGACCGAACCTTCAGGCAATTCTGACAGCTCCTGATTATAAACTCCGATCTGACGCACGATACTCGTCATATCCTTACTCAATTTGGCAGCCTCATGTCCCAACCTGCTCACCTCCACATCGTCTGCGTTGGGCGCCGTAATACTGCTACTACCCTCAGCACGATTCGCCAGCCTGGCCTCAGCGGCGATAATGTCAGCTTGAATGATACCCAGCTGTGTGCGTTCTGATTTTATCGTATGTGCAATTCTACCGGCGATTGCAGGGTGTGCTTTCTTGTAAACACGATACTTCTCCACATTATCCAAGCATACTCTCTCCCTCTCCTTCAAATCCTCCAGAAACTCGTCGTCGCTCATGATTCTTCCCCCGAACGCTACACCATCACCGTCTAGCTCTGGCGTCCATCCCGCGCCATCGTTGTCTGATTGATCTTGTTCTGGCACCATATGGATAACGCGTGCTGGGAATTCATCTGCAGCAGGTTCTTCACGCGGCCTCCTTCCATCACCGCCATCTCTTTCTCTAGCAGCAGGTTCTTCACGCGGCCTCCTGCTATCATCGCCACCATCACCGCCATCATCACCCGCCGGCTCCAGTGATTCTCCAGAAGAGGATCTGCGCCAATCATTCAGGCATTGCACCAGCAATTCAGTGATGCGTGTTCTGAACTCGGAGAACGCGTTGTCTCCTTCACGTGCGGATACGAATTCCACCATTTGACCTGTGTCTTGAGAATACTCCTGAACAAAACACTTGACAAGATCGACTGAATGCCTTTTCAATTCGGTAATACTACCAATAATTCCACTCAATGAAGCGAACTGTTCAATATCACGAGCACGAGGCAAGAGGGCTTTCACTAAACTCGTCACCTGATTCAACACCTCGATAACCAACAAGTACTTGTTCTTGCATTCAGGTGGTTGAAATGGGCGCGAAATGTCTGCAACAGATGCACGTGTTTCGTCCATAAAAATTTCAAAGTACCTGAGAGCATCGGAAACTGGGACGGGCATCGTTCCTGTGGATTTTTTATTAGCCTCACCCACAGATGCTGCAACTAGCTTGTTGAATTCCACCATGCGATCACGAATTGATACAGCCCGACTGATCAAGAACCTGATGTGTAACTTGAGCGGTTCACTAAACGAACCCGAAGGAAGCTCGCGCTTTAACATTTGGCCCCACTTGACACTATCCCTGTCATCAGCAGACAGAGCATCAAACGCAGCATTCCAACCACCCGCTGGTTCAGCCTTCTTTGCAGCACGATGAATGGGGATTACGATAGTTGCACTATCATCAGATGGCTCCACACGCTTAGGTTCCACAAATGATGCAGGCCTTTTCGGGAGAGCAGGAGGAGGATCAGATGGGGGATGTGTTGTCCGAACCCGATGCAGTTGACCCCCGTACTCATTCTCACACATGTCACGAATTCGCTTTAAGCTTGTCATCAAATTGTCGACAGCCATAACATTCCTGACACTGATCTCTTCCCCACGCTGCTCTGGCGACGCCTGCTGTTCTGGTTCTGACGGCGGAACTGTAGACGGCTGAGAAGGAGTTGTTGATTCAGGCCTGGCACTATCTGGCCTTCTCACCTCTGGCCTTGATTCAGGCCTTCTCACCTCTGGCTTATTACGAACGACTGGCGGCACAAGAGGGACAGAGTAATCGCCACTAGAACCGCCCCACTCGAGCGGCATGATGACGATATCCTGCGGGGTGTAGAGTGGATCCTATATACCCACCAATACCCGGGAAAATCAGCGGGTGTCAATGGCCACGCAGCGCCTGATGACACAGTACGCCATGCACCCGCTGAGCAACGACGAGAGGGTGACGTGCGAGAGCATGCTGTCGCAGGAGCCGTCCAGCCGCGTGCTCGTGATGCCCACGCACCACATCAACGAGTTTGGGGACATGATGGGCTTTCGCTTCACTTGCAACAGGTTTTTTTTTCGCTTGGCTTGAGAATTCGCGCGGGCTTTCGCTTCACTTGCAACAGGTTTTTTTTTCGCGTGGGAATGCTTGTGAATTCGAAAAACAACGCACTGCGGCAGGTTCGCGACGGGCAACCGCCTGCCCGTGGTGAGGACCATGTTCCACGGGCACACGCTGGTGGAGTGCCACGAGGCGGACGAGGCGCTCATCATGCGGCTCATGTCGGAGCCGGCCGAGAACCGCGAGAGGATGCGGGCGTTTCTCGAGAAGGTGGAGCGGGAGTGCGTGCCCGCGACGCTGGACTGCGTGCCGGAGAACGCGAGCTCGATCACGCAGCACGGGACGGTGCAGGCGACGGGCCTGCTGACCGTGGACAGCCAGCACTGGACGCCCGAGCTGCCCGAGCGCATCGGGCTGTACCACGCGTACATCCGGGGGTTCAACCGGGACATCCGCACGCACCGCCTGTTCATCGTGTGCTCCGGCGGCATGGCGCGGGCCAGCGACCTGTTCTGCAACATGGCCATCGACGTGGGGCACCGGTGGTCCGCTCAGGTCTGGCTGTCATTTTACGAGTCGAAAACGTGCACAGACACTGATTTATACGCGCACACAGGACATCTGCGACTCGCAGGAGGCGTGGTGGCTGCGGAAGGGGTGCCGGCGGGCGCGGTGCCAGCTGATCAAGGGGCTGGCGGACGCGTTCGAGATCCCTGTGCGGTCGATCCAGGTCACTCACTACTACTTGACCTTGCGCGTAAACACGTCGTCCACGGTGAAGGCATGCAGGAACACGTCGTAGAGCCCGGAGAGGAACGGCCGCTGCTGTTGCTTGCTGTTCTCCTTGATGCACGTGCTCTTCTTGTGCTTGTTGCTGCTGTTGCCGCCCTCGGCCGTGAGGGGCTCGACGAGGTCGTACAGGTAGAAGGGCATCCAAGCGCACACCAGGCCTCCCGCTAAATAGCGCCGCCCGAACCGCAGGACATCCAAGCGCACCAGTCCGGGGAGCTGGCGGCGTTCACGTCCGACACGGTGGAGCACGACATCCTGTCGCACGCCGGCTCGGACGAGGTGGGGTTGTACAACGCCTGCACCGACACGACGCGGCACATGAACGGGATCGTGACCAACATGCACCCATCCGAGGGCGTCTGGCTGTTCCGGTGCGCATCTTTCTAGCTAGTTAGTCCTCCATCCCCAGCGCATCTTTCTAGCTAGCTAGCCCCCAGCACCAGGACTTTCTAGCCAGCTAGTCCTCCATCCCCAGCACCAGGACGGTCGCGCCCCCTAGAAGGCAGGCGACGATCCAGGACTCGTGGTTCATGACCCGTGAGATCTGAAAGAAACAGCAGGGCAGCAAGCAATCGTTGTGGCTCTCCGTGCTCTTCACGCCGGGGAGTCCGCCCATGCTAGGATCCTCCACGTCGCAGCCATCCTCCTCCGGCCCAGGGGTCTGCTTCCCGCCCAGGTTGGTGTAGCTCAGGTGGCACAGGAGGACCAGCCCCGTCACGACAAGAGACACGCCCAGGACAAGCGCCAGGGTCATTCTCTCGCTGATAATCTGTGACCCCGCGTGCCAACAGGTTATATACCTCCCCTCCTGTTTAACCTGCTTTCGAAACGCGCGCGGGTTGGTGTAGCTCAGGTGGCACCACAGGCTCTGCTTGGGGAGACCACCAGACCTTTAAAATCGCTCTCGAAAACGCGCGCGCAGGGGGGCTCCTCGCGCCAACTGCTTCGGGAGCATGTTCGGGGACCATCGGACCTGCGGGGCGTTCCCGACGGCCTCGCCCGTCGTGCGGCGCCTGCAGTCGATCACGGTGCAGGACACGCCGCAGCTGGTCCGCCTGCACTCGGCCAAGGTGTCCAAGGAGCAGTACATGTGCTTCGACGAGGCCTACTTCAAGACGCTGGAGAGCATGCAGTGGAACCGGGACAACGGGTGCGTCGAGCTGATCCCGATCGTGGTCGGGCTGCAGTAGCTACAAACGGACGCGAACGCGCACAGAAGAGGCCGTGTCAAAAAAAAAACCAAAACAGAATGGCCGGGGCGCTGCGCATGGTGTACACAGACCCGCCCACGTTCATGCAGATGCTGCTGGAGTGCGGCGAGTTCATCGACCGGTCGCGACGAGACCCGCTCTGCGCCAAGGACGACGTGCTCGACTCCATGGAGAACCGACTGTCGCTGCTGGTGGGAAAGCTCGCTAGCCAGCCCACCTCCGCGTCGTTTGCTATACACTTCCCATCGGAAGCGCCTGGTTGTTGAGCATGACGACGGGGACAAAAGCAGCAGTAGCAGCAGGCCTGGCAGGCTCCTCCAACACGACGCGCCCCGCCGGCAGCTGGGGAGAGGAGGGCAGCAGCGCGGTGATGACGGTGGGCGGCGCGCTGTCCATCATCATGAGGTCGTCGAGCTCGGCGTCCAGGTCCGCGTCCTCGGGTAGCATCAGACTGCCGTGGCTGTTGCCGATGCTGGGGTTGGCGAGGACGTCGGTGATGTCCTGGACCTCGCGCATCTGCTCGTCCATCTCGGACATGACGTTTTCGACCTCCTGCACCCCGACGGTGATGCCCGCCTTGCGCATGGCGCTGGTGGAGGCCTTGAGGGTGAGCATGATCTCCTTGTCGAGCTCGCTGACCTTGATGGCGTCGAGCTGGGCGTCGACGAGGTCCAGCCCGTGCCGGAGCCGATCCAGCCGCTTCTGGACCCGCCTGCGCTCGAGGAGCTTGCTGCGCGCCGAGAGCACGTCCCCCGCGCGCTTCTTCGCGACGGCCTCCTCGGACAGGCGCCCCACGAGAGAGAGCAGCTCGCGCTCCCTGCCCTCCATGTTGCGCCGGCACTGCTCGAGGCCCTCGTGGGCGGTCATGACCTCCTCCTCGGGCGGCTCGGTGACGACGCGCCTGTTTTTTTTGGAGGGGTCAGGCAGGCAAGCAGTAAAAGAAAAAAACAAGCGAGACCTGCGCACGTTGAGCCAGATGCTGGCCGCCGCTTCCAATAGACAGTTCATGTGGTGGTGATGGCGGGGACTGAGGGTTCCTGCATGCACGGCCCTGAAATAGCGTGCCGCGCGAAGTATAAAGGCACCATGCGCGCCGCCAGCCCATCGCGGATTAACCCCTCACCCCATCACGATGAAAACAACGACACAGACGAGAACAACAGAAAAACTCCACCAACAGCAGCAGGCCTTCTTCACCGTGCCGAGCTGGCTCTCCTCACCGCAAACAGCAACAGTAACAACAACAAGCAGTCCGAGCTCGACGAGCATCATCATGCGCAAGATCGAGGCCCTCGAGCACGCCAAGCGCAAGGCAGCGGCCAGCTACGCCAGGATGATGATGATGTGCACGCAACAACAGCAGGTGGACGTCGAGGCGATGCAACTGGCGACCACGCGGGACGAGCAGGACGTCCTGCGCGCGCGGGTGGACGTGCTCAACACGCTGATGAGGGCGCCCGACGTCAGGCTGTGCTTGGAGAGCGACAACGACGCGAATGTCAACAACAACAAGAGGAGGGTGTGCGTGACCTACGACCGGATGCGGTGCAGCGAGGGCGAGCTGGAGCTCGGGCCCATGCAGTCGACCATGTCCTGGGCCGTGCGGGGCGGGGAGGACCCGATCCTCCACCTGCTGTCGGCAGGGGACGGCGGGGCCCACGCGCCCGTCGTGAAGGGCCTGCTGGAGCTGATCAAGCAGAGCGCGCCCAAGAAGGACACCCTGCAGAGGCTGCACGAGGTCCTGAGCCTGCCCGCCCCCGAGCGGCTGGTCCTCAAGAGCGTGGTCGGCCTGAACGCGGCCCGCGAGGACCACACGCGCGTCATCGAGGGGCTGGGCGAGAGCACCACCGCCCCCGTGCCGCCGCTGTACCGGATCACGTGGGGCGCGCTGGACCTTGACGTGCTGGAGGGCTGGCAGAACCCCTCGACCAACGCGGCGATCCGGCGGAGCATCCTGGACACGGCGCACCAGGCCGTGCGGGAGGCCGAGCGGACCAAGGCCCCCGCGTGGTCCAACGTGTCGTACATGCAGGTCCGGATCTTCCACGCCGACGAGTGCCACGTGCTGAGCCTCCGGCCGTTTCGGGACAGCGAGTCCTGCACCGTGTCGCACCTGCAGTACCGCCAGAGCGTGTTCGACGACGACGTCAGCGGGCCCGAGCGTGGCATCCTCAACCTGACGCAGAAGGACCCGGCGGACATCCACGCCATCCCCATGGGGACGATCCTGCCCCTGCAGGCGTACGTCTGCCTGGGCGCGCACCGCAAGAGCCGGCTCAACGAGGCCCAGCTGAACTACGTGCACGCTCAGGGCCTGCTCGCCCACCCCGGGCTCGACGTCAAGCTCCTGCCCGACGCCGCCAGCCTGCTGCTACAACAGCAGACGAGGACGATGATCCCCGCGAAATCCACGCGCATCTCCGCGGACAAGCTCGACGTCGTGGCCAGCTCGTACCACGTGGCCGATCAGGTCTACACCACCATCTCGGTCGTGCAGTACCCGCCGTTTGGGACGCAGTTTGAGAAACAGACTGGGCAGAGACCAGCAGGAACCCCAACTTCACCTACCAGAACCAACAATCAAAAAATTTCCAAGCACAGCAATGGGTTCCTCTCAAAACCAGGACGATTTGTGGGGATGGACAAGCCAACCCATCAAGACTGGAACGACGCGATGGACGAAGACGAACATGCAAAAAAGTCTGATAGTGACGATGACGATGACGACGACGATGAAGACGACATAATTGATCGCTCAGAGATCAAGCAGGCGAGAACAGTCAGGGAACCTCTGAGACCCAACGAGATACCATCCTACAGAGTAGAACGCGAGTACCTCCCAATCTGCTTTGGAAAACTACAAATCAAAGAACGTGCAAAACCTCACAACTGGAAGATACCACTAAGAGACGGCGAACATTACTTCGTGGACGGCTTGCTAGGAAAAGACCCAACAGACATAACCAAGAGATTCATCTGGTTTGAAGGCGACAACGGGGAACGATACAAGGAAGCAGAGCAGCTGTACTATAACGTCAAGGAATACATCAGGCAGAATAACGGCGACACGTGGAATAGGAACGCGCCGTTCTACTGGAACATCCATCATGGGGTGGTTGCTGGCGCTGACGGGTTATCTGCAAACGAAACCTGGAACAGAGAATGGAAATATTTCATTGCAAACAAAGCGTACGAGACTCTCAGGTTAAAAATGAATGGATTGTCTAGCATGGCATTCTGGTACGTCAAGGACGAATCCATGTGGACAGACATGCTCAGCGACGTCAGTGCTCGAGAAGGCGAAGATGTGGCCCCACACTACATGAAGCTACAAAACGAATTCTTTCAAAGCATGAAACGCAACAACCTGTTGAAGTCGCAACGGCGAGATCGTGCCCCGTACCAACTAAAGCTCGCCAACGACCGTGACAACGACATCACGCAGATCCCCCTACCCCCCAGAAACCAGCCGATGAGCGCACGCAACAACAAGCTCCCGCAACAAGCCCCAGTGGACCCCGCGCTGAGCAAGCTCAAGACCAGAATCGACGCGCTGGAGACGAAGCTGAGCCAGGTGAGGCAGGGGGAGAACACGAAGCACCTGCTGCAAATGGTCCTCGACCGGCTGGACACGCTAGAGGAAATCACCGAGGTCTAGAGTCTGGAAAACAACAGACTAATAATCAGGCAAATCGCCACCCACCACCTCACCGGCCCGCTCTCGGAACGCCCCGATGTTGTCGAGCGAGAGCACGCAGTTCCAGGGCGAGGCGTAGGCCTGCAGGTCGAAGATGGCGTCGGCGAGGGCCTTCTCCTGCGGGATGTACTCGGGCGGGTCGAGCAGGGTGCAGAGGTAGTAGAGCCTGTAGGCCGCGTGCGGATCGAGGCCCTCGTTGGCGAGGCGGACGCGCTCGATCTCGCGCCACTGCCAGCAGGCCCGGAAGTCGAGGAGCTGGTTCCTGAACGCCGGGGGGTAGCCCGCGCACAGGTCGATGAGCCGGAAGAGCAGGGCGCTGATCCCGAACAGGCCCAGCGCCGACTGGAAGTCGTTTCGGACGGCCTGTTTTGTTTTACCACGCGTCAACAACTTATGAGAATAAAAAAAAGAGGACTGCAAAAAACCTGCGCCGAGCGATCCTGCAGCGCGCGAAGGACCCGCACGGGCACGAAGTAGTCCCTGACCTGTTCCCGTCGTCGTCGCATGTCATCATCAGCACGACCACGCGAAAACACAAAAAAACACACGAAAAACGGCAAAGACCTGCCTGTCCACGTCCACGCTCCCGACGACGTGGCGAAAGAGCGCGACGAGGTCCCGTTTGTAGTACCGGACGAGGGTTCTGCAGATGCGCTGGACCAGGGCCTTGGAGGGCATATCCGTCTCGCCGAACATGAGCTGGCCCGTCGTGGTCAGGCGGTCCCCCTCCCTGAGCAGGCCGAACGGGCAGTTGCGGGCGTCGCAGAAGAACTTTTGGTGCCACTGGATGAAGCCGATCCCGCGGCGCTCGACGGCGGTGGCGTACCGGAACTGGACCATGCGCCAGAGGAAGTAGGACACGTAGACGTCGAGCGCGCCGAGGTGCTGGTGCATGCCGTGGGACTTGCGGCTCCGGGGCTTGGTCAGGGTGTTCTCCCGCAGGAGCGTGGCGAGGCAGGCGATCTCCAGGACGAGCCAGCACTGCACCAGGTAGTGCTCGCGGGCCGCGGCGCGCAGGCGGACCGGGATGTCGTGGAAGCCGTCTGTGTTCGGGCCGACGCGGAACGGCAGGCACATGTGCAGGTAGTAGGCGATGGCCGGCGTGTCGCTGTCCGTCTTCTGGAGAGACGGATGCTGGGTGGCGCGGGGGTTCTGGGCGACCCGCCAGCGCCCGTACGCCTGTGGCAGCAGGGCATTGGCACCGTCCATGTGGCGCTGCGTGAGGCACCCCGGCGGGAGGATGCGCCCCCGGTTGTTCTTGGCGCCGGCGTTGCGCACGCCGAGCAGGAAGCGCATGTGGGACTTTTGGGTCATGAGCGCGTTGCAGCCCGCGCACATGTCGTACACCTGCGTCAGGCTCTGCGGGATGGGCTGGGCCGCCGGGAAGGCACTGGCCCGCCGGATGGCGTTGAGGAGGGGCCTCATGTCGATGCGCAGGTTCACCGGCGGGCGGGTCCAGGTGGCGGACCGCGCCCCCGAGTTGCCCGTGGCGGTGTGAAAGTACAGCAGGGCCTGGTTCGGGACGTTGTTGGGGACCACAAAGCCCGGGACCAGCTGGGCCGGCACTCCCACGTTGCTGTCGTTCCTGTGCCCGTTGCACATGTAATCGAGCGCCGTGTGGTGGAAGGACCGGTGGATCATGTGGGAGGCCTCGCGCCTGGAGCAGAGCTTGGGGACATCGTACGAGCGCATGATGTCGGGGTTCTGCCTGAACTGCGTGTTGAGGAACAGGATGCTCAGGTTGGCGTCCCGGTTGAAGAACTCGGTCTGGTCCAGCTCGGGCATAAACGGCGCGCCGCACGAGAGGCACAGGCCGCACTGGTTGTCGCCCATCTACCACACGCGCGGGGGGAGTGAGAGAGTGAGGAGAGTTTAATACGAAGGGAGGGGGCTGCCGCTAGAGCATGCCCACCATGCTGGCCTCCGACGTGCCGTCCTCCCTCAGGAGCGAGCCCCCGATGACGGTGGTGCTGGCGGGGGCGGTGGTCTTGCTGCGCTTGCTGCTGGACGACGACGGCTTCCTGCTGCCCGCTGCTACGGCTGGAGCCTCCTCCCGCACCACAGCAGGGGGGGGAGCAACAGCAACAGGAGCCTCGTCGGCAAACTCCAGCCTGCCCAGCCAGTCGGGCTCCTCCGCGTCCACTGCTGCTGCTGCTGGCGGTGGCGCGTCCATGATCGCCGAGTCCAACGGAAGGGCTGTCAGACGCTCCAGCCCCAGCACCGGCTCCCACAACGGCTTATGATCACCATCCTCGCCACCACCACCATCGTGTGCGGCCTGGAGGTTCTGGACGATCAGGCCAGCGCCAGGGTAAACGCTGAAGGGGCACGACTGGAACATGGGCTGGAAGGTGATGTCCAGGTGGTTGGTGCGGAGCGAGTTGGCCAGGTCGTTGTGCCAGTACTCCTCCTCCCCGTACTTGGTCGTCAGGATCTGGCTCCTCCCAATGTGCCAGAAGCCCAGGTCCTGCCAGCACGACGTCTGGCGTACGATGGGAGCGGCCGCAAAATAAGCACGTGGACGTGGCAAGGGCATCAGGCCCACATTCACGAGCGAGGCAGGCATCCTGGCCAGGACCCCGCGCATGACATCAAACTCCTTGGGGGTCGGGGCCTCCAGCGACAGCAGGTCCGGGACCAGCTGCCACACGTGGGTCATCCCGCCGTTCTGGCCCTGCATGCGCGGGACGGTGGCCCGATCCCACGCCTGGCGCTTGACGCCCTTGTAGTAGTGGTTGAGCGTGTACTGCCGGATGGGCATGAGCTTCAGGCGCAGCACGAGGTCCGAGCCCGCGGACATGTCGTGGTGGTGCCAGATGTTGAGCACGTTGGACTCCTTGCCGTCGATGGTCAGCGAGACCACGAAGCTCACCGGCCAGGTGGCGGGGGAGCTGGTGGCCTCATCCTGCCCGCCCTGCTTCTCGGAGCCGCGCGTGACCCCAAACGGGCGGATGCAGTGCCGGATCACGTGCACGATGTCGTTGAGGTTGACGGGATTCGCGGCGTCGGCGTAGTTTCGGCCCGCGCCACCCTGCTTGCCGAAGCGGGCCTCGTCGAGGTTCTGCAGGAGCTCGACCCAGAGGTTGCTCGCGTCGTTGGTCACGCCCAGCTGCATGCCCGACAGGATGTAGTTGAGCGTGCACAGGTTGATGAAGGGGTCGACGGCCGTGCCCAGCCCCGCCCTGCGCATGGAGCCGTTCTTGAGCCCCGTGCAGAACATGCTGTTCCGGTTCAGGCGCAGGACGAAGGCGATGTCCCCGTCGTCGATGGGGTGCGAGAGGTCCACAATGTCCCTCGCGGGGCACTTGGCCTCGGGGAGGAAGACCACCGGGACGATTTTCTGGATCTTGTGCGGGATGTTGAGGTACGCGTTCTGGCTGGACAGGTAGCCGGGCTCGCCGTACGCGTACGGCGTGAGGTCGCCCAGCAGGCTGGAGCCGTAGTTGATGCGCGCGTCGGCCTGCTCGTGCAGGGGCGCCGGCAAGCCCCCCGAGGAGGGCAGCGGGCCCTGGTTCATGACCACCTGGGGGAACTGGATGCCGGAGCGCAGGCCGCCGAAGAAGTCGCCCATGCTTTTGGCTGTTGCGAGCGTCATCATCTTTATATACACGCAACAAGCCTGGGGTCTCTACCTGTCCCCTCCCCACCCACTGGAACACACTGAGAAGCCCGAGGTCTCTTCTACCTGTCCCCTCCCCACCATCTCCGCTGGCACTGGAGCCCGCTGAGAAGCCCGACACAGTCCTTCATAATGTACGCAGGCCACAACACGGGGCCTGCGACCATGAGGGCAGTCATGTTCTCAGGATTAGGCTCTCTGTACGCCGCTGCCCGAAGAAGCCCAAACGACATGGTCAGGCCAACGTACAGCTTGAGGAAATGCTCCACGTGCATACTATTATTATTCTTATGGAAGGCACACGCACACGCGCTTTCACGCCAGTTTATTTCAGAGGTCAAACGTCGTCGATCCCCGGGATGTCAAACTCGATGGCGCGCTCGTGCTGGAGCCTGCGAAGCTCGATCAGCACGAGGACCCGCTCCTTGTTGAGGAGCTCGAGTCGCTCCTCGAGAATTGCCTTGCCCACGGGCTTGGGCATGAGGTAACGAAGGTCCGCGACACGGCCGTTGTAGACAGCCTTCTTCATCTTGTCGAGTCCCGCCAGGTACGCGTCGTCCGCCTCGACGAGATCATCCTGGAGCATGTAACGGAGCTCGCCTGCCGACCCAGAGTCAGGAAAGAGAGGGGAAGAAACACGGGTAAAGAAGAAAGGCATACCAGAGAACAGGTGCTGCCGCGCGCCCATCGCTGTCATCTCCGTCTCGAGCCGCTTGAGCTCCACGAGGTTGTACCGGAGCCTCTCGCGGTCGGCCATGCACGCCTTGGGCTCGCAAAACGACATGTCGTACTCCGTCCCAGAAACAGACGCGGCCTTAAAGGAGGGGAGCGCGACGAGCTTGTCGACGATCTCCCTCGTCCTGACCCTGAAGAAGCACTCTGCCTTTCCAGAGATCAAGTCGTCCTCCTGGCTCACAGCGGAAACCTGCTGCATGTCACTCACGCCGACCGACTGCAGAGCACGCACAATACCAGCAGGAGAATACCCGTGCGGGTCCTGGGACAGCAGCTGCACCTCGTACAAGAAACAGATATTCGTGCCCATTTTTTGTGTGCTGTTGTTTGCTCGCGTTTGCTGTTGTTGCAGGTATTTATTCAAGCTAGATTCGCTATTTCTGGAACAACCTCAAAAAAAAGATTACTCATGCAAAAAAAAACTCCGGCTTTTCAGCAGGGCCCGCACGTGACCGTGAAACTCGTGGTAGTTCCGAGAGGACACGACGGTTCGGAGGTAGATGAGGATGCGTGACTGCACGCGGGGGATGTCCGCCGGGTGGGTCCAGATGTGCTCCAGCACCCTGAAGAAGCCTGCCTCGTGGCACGATGGGACGAACCACCAGGCCAGCAGGGCCTCGCGGTGGAACGGGTGGTGGGAAGGCACGCCGAGATCCTCCAAAAAGTCCAGCGGCATGCGCGCGTGAGAGAACAACAGAGAGTGAAACAGGCTAATATACAAGCGGTTTCATGGTGCGTCCTGACCGAACCCGCCCGCAGATCTCCACGACCAAGGGGACAGGAGGGGATCTCATCGTGCTCGAGGAGGCGGCGTACGTGGACCCGGGCTTCTTCTACGTGAGTTTTTTTTCTTGAGATTCCAGCGGCGTGCGAGTTTTAACATCACCAAAAAAAAACAGGAGACAGTCGCGCCCCTCCTGCTCATCGGGAACACGAGCCTGATCGCAATCTCCACGCTGACATCGGAGATCAACTTCTACACACGGCTCCTGAGAATGCGCGACAAGACCACGGGGTTGCCCCTGTTCACGAGCATCAGCGTGCAGCTCGCGTGCAGGTGTCCTTCTCGTAGTAGCAGTAGTAATTGTGCTGGGTAGACAGTAATCTAGCAGCGGTTCTTCTACAGGAAGTGCATCGAGGACGGCAAGGCGGCGGGCTGCGTCCACATGCTGCACCTGGTGCCGCGCTGGCAGAGCTCGGACCGGCACGTCAAACTGAAGACGATCATGCAAGACCGCCCCGACCTGATCGAGAGCGAGCTGTCCGGCCTGGCGTTCGACTCGAATCAGCAGGTCTCCTTGTCTATATGTCTGTCTCTCTCTTTCGCACCAACTGCTGACTTCTATCTCCCCAACACAGCTCTTCAAGACGTCGCACATCGAGACCATGTTCAACCAGCCACCACCCTTGTCGATCCTGAACGAGGCCGTCTACACCTTCATCGACCCTGCCGCTGGAGGACCCCAGAGCGACTACTGCGTCCTGAGCGTCACGCGACACAAGGGCCTGCTCACGGTAAGAAGAAGGGCTCGTCTAGCTACACAAGTACGCCTGCCGGAGCGATTCCACAAAGGACTCGTGCTCGACCCGGCAGTCCTTGATCCACGCGGGCACGAGCTCGTCGTACAGGACGTCGTAGAAGCGCTCTGCCTTGAACGGGCAGAGCGAGCACACCATGAGCATCCCGGTCTGGCCGCGCTCCCTGACGTTGCTCAGGTTCCGCCGCATGACCTCGTCCTCGTTGAGGAGCAGGAAGAACTTGATCTGCAGCCTGTGCAGGGAGTCGCCCTCGGCAGGCCGCAGGAGCTGCAGGGCCTCACACACCCCGTCGTGCCCCGCGTACTCCCGCGCCACGTTGATGACCGACTCCTCTATCAAGCGCGCGATAAAGTCCATGTTGGCCCCGTACAGGACGTGCGATAACATGTCGCGCTTGCCCTGGCAGGTCATCGGAATCGACATCCTCTCCGGCTGCAAAGGTCAGTCCCGCTGCCCCTCCAGATTCGCGCCCTGTACCGCCAGCACCTCAATAGGGAAATAGGATGCGCCATGGAGCATGCGCTTGTACTCCTCGATTAACTCGTCCACCCTGCCCTTAAAGGCGGGATGCCAGGACATGTAACTTACACTGCAAGCCCTACACGGGCAGCCAGGAGCACACATCACCATTTCTCCCGTGTGTGCTAGACTCTGCTGACCCTGTTAAATACAACAACAAAACAGACCCCGCCCGCCAGTTCGACACGGTGGTCCAGCACATCACGCGGATCCGGCTCGACGCGGGCCGCAAGACGTGCCGGTTCTTCGTCTTCGTCGAGCGGAACCTTGGATTCGAGGCCGAGCACCACAAGCGCGCGCTCGACTACATCCCGGGCGTCAACTTCTACGTGGACCACAAGGCCAGCCGGGTGGGCGTGCTCACCACCGAGGCCACCAAGCACGCCATGGCCCAGCTGGTCATCTCCATGCTCGCCGAGCGGAGGATCCACGTCCTGCCCAGGCTGTACTCGGCCGAGCCCGACATGGTCCGCGTCCGGCTGCGCGAGCAGATGGAGACGTACAGCGCGCAGTTCAAGCAGGCGCCCGACACCTTTGGCAAGGACAAGATCTCCCTGTCGGGCAAGGTCGGCGGCATGAAGGACGACGTGTGCATCTGCCTGCAGCTGGCCGCCTACTTCACGCAGCTCGAGACCCAGCGCGCGTCCGACCTCTTCTCCAAGCTCGAATAAGGCAGGGGTTGATTCGAGGGCGGGCGGGCGAGTATTAAAGATCCCCCACCTCGCCTGTTTTCGCAAGGATGCACGCAGCCAGCCGAAGCCTTGCCAGCTATTTCGATGACACAGCAAGTGGTGGGAATAACCTGAGCACCAACTGGCACGACCAGACAGAGGCTGATTCAAAATCAGAGAAGGGCTCGCTGGGCCAGTGGATGTACCTTCCAGGCAAGACAGTGCAGGTTTGGGCGCCTGACGGTACCACGGATGTCAACGCGATCCCTCGCGGGATGGACTACCACTACAAAGGCGTAAAGGAATGGCAAGGTAACGAATGGGGGAAAGCTGAGTACGAACAGAAACAAGTGCAAATGCCAAAACAAGAGAAGAGGGTTAGGCCTACAGATCCTGCTGTCATCAAGCAAGAGAAAGAGAGCAGAATGAGCGCAAGGTTGGCAAGACGAGACGAACTATCAAGACAAATGAAAGGGATCCGCGAACATGCATGGGCCGTCTTCACGGCAAACCACGGATGGGACGGCAGGATATCCCCAATCATACAGGATATACACGCACTTCAATTACACGTGAAAGAGCATAAAAATGCAAGAATAGCAGCACTCAAGGGGACAGGAACATCAAAGACTCGAGAGATTGAACTGCACAATGAGACAACTCATGCCATCAATACAGCAACTTGGGTAAACGAAGGTGGGTATCTAGACCAGATTGATTCATTCTGTTCCCACAACGGGCTAATGAACACTCTCGGTAAAAGACTCCCAGCTAACAACGCTGACGGATCTTACTTTCTCTCAGTCACTGCCCTGTTCCTCGCCAAGGCAAAAGAAACAATACTAGCCGGAACGTTACACTACAAGGCAAAGCGGGCTAAGGCAGGAATAGCAGACGACCAAGAATGTCTTTTTGTCAACCTGAGCTACCAAGCAAACAGCATACTCAGCAAGATGCAAGGCAAAGACAAGTACCCTAAAAAATTCAACCCACTACTAGCAGACACGCAAGTCGTCCAAGCCTGGAGCCTACACGCAAGGGAAATTGAAGGGTTGTTATACCACCAACTCCATCCTGGCAAGCCCCTCCCAAAACACTTGAGTGTACGCCCCCCTCCAAAACCTCCTGGATCAGGCAAGAAAGGCGGGAAGAAAGGCGGGAAGACACACGGAGGAAAAGAAAGTTTCGAAGAATTTGCTAAAATGTACCATGCGTATGAACGCATGAACAAGGCAAAACACGCTCACGCCATCACGCCCAGCAACCACCCTCACTACGGGGCGCCTCGCGGTGGTGGAGCCCCCTCTGGCAGAGGCCGTGGTGGAGGTGGAGGCCGAGGTGGAGGGGGCGGGAGAGGCGGTGCTGGACGTCCGCCGGCGCCTACCCAGTCCTACATGCAGGGCTACAACTACTTCTGCGACTGACCAAAAAAAAGACCGCTCCAAAGCGAGCAGCTCTCCCCGCCCCGTTGTAAATTACGCGAATAAACCACACATACACGCATGACGATCGACTCGAGCTGGCTGTGCGCGTTCAAAGAGGAGTTGCCGCACGCGTTCACCGCGAAGAACCCGTTTCAGACCACGGCCGTGTTCGTAGACGGGCAGATCAAGCTCATGCAGGGGGTGCAAGGGGAACCGCAGACGTGGGACGACTTTATCTACCGGCAGTTCGCCAGGCACCTCTTGAAGTTTTTTGATGCCTGCGACGTGGTGATCCTCGCGTTCGACAACTACGAGCACGTGCCGCGCGCCAAGTGCATGACGCAGGTCAGGCCCACACACGAGAGAGATGCCATCGAGACCAAACAAAAAAATAACAAAAAGTCTGACGCAGGTCAAGCGGCGCAAGAACATCCCCGTCCTGCCGTTTACGACCACCTCGGAGCTGCCCTGCATGGTCCCCGAGGGCGAGCGGTGGACGCAGAGCATCGCGAACCGGGCGTTCAAGACCCGCGTCATCGACCTGGTGCTCCTGCGTCTGCCGGCGCTCCTCCTGCAGAGGCACCAGCCGAAGCGCCGGCTGATCGTGGACTACCAGCAGCCGGTGGAGTACCGCTTCAACACGGAGACGGGCCTGCTGGAGACCCGCCTGCTCGAGGACCTGCCCGCGATGGGGGAGGCGGACATCAAGTTCACGCGGTTCGCCGACATGTACGGGCGGCTCATGGTGGACTCGATCGACGGGGACTCCATCCCGATCGCGCTGATGCACCACGAGCGCTGCCTGCGCAAGGCCGTGCCCCCACCCGTGGTCTCCATCTACCGCATGCAGCTCAATGTTGCCGGTTCCTCCTCCTCGACGGCCAGCAAGCTCAACGTGGCTGGTTCCTCCTCGTCTACTACTACTACTACCGGCAAACGCCCAGCAGCAGACGGAGAACAGCCGAAGAAGCGGGCGCCGAGACAGTACGAGTACGTCAACGTGCACGCCCTGTACGAGGGGTTGAAGCAGGCCATCGCGCAGTCCAACGGGCGGATCAAGATCCCGACGCACACCGGGCACGAGATGGGCATGCTCATCGGGCTCATCGCGCTCACGGGGACGGACTTCACCCGGAACCTCCCGCAGATGTCGGGCAGGTCGGTGTACTCGTGGCTGCCCGACATCTGGCCGACCCTGGCGGCGGCCTACCACCCCGGGATGTGCTGCCTGGTGCAGGAGCGCGCCGTGCACCAGCTCGTGGCCCTGCTCTACCGGATCAAGTTCCCCAAGCACACGCGCTCCACCGCCGGCGGCGCGAAGGAGGACCTGCAGGAGGTGCTGACCGACCTGCAGAGGTCGAGCATCGCCGCCCGCACCAAGGAGAGCCTCCCGTCCGTCGAGCGCGTCGCCTGCACCGTCCGCAACGCCAACTGGGTGCTGGCCTACTGGACGTGCGATCCCGCGCCCGACCCCATCCAGCCCGCGTTCGGGTACCGCCTGCTCACCAGCGGGTGCCCCGAGTACGATGATTAGCCAGTGTATGATGACTCCCCCCCCCCAGCGCACGGCTGGCGGCCCGCGCCCAGTGCCCAGCCCCGTACCCGCAACCGGCGAGCCCGCAGGCAGTATTAAAGTCGCGTCGAACCCGCATAGCCCAGCGCAGACAAATGATGAACTCGTGGACCCATCTGTTTGCCGCGGCTGGTCTGGCGCTCATGGCCATGATCATGCACATTTCCATCCGAAACAACGACAACGTGCGCCCGCTCGACACGGCGCGCTACTACACCATGGTCCGCGAGAGGGGCGACGTGGGCGGGGCCAAGAGCCTGGTGAACAGCGAGGACGGGTGGCTGTCGCTGGCGTGCCGGCCCAGCGTGAACAAGACCCTTCCGACCAGCGACGCGTGCATCGACGAGCGGAGGGGGCTGCGCAACAAGCTGCTGGCCGCCATGAACTGCGTCGCGTACAGCTCCCAGCTCTGCTCCTACCTGCGCACCATCACGGCGGGCATCATCCAGAACAAGACCTACGCGGGCACGACCTACGCGGTGGGCCGGAGCCTGCTGGGCACGGTGCCGAACATGGGCGCGCTGACGTACCGGCAGCTGCTGTACAACGCGCTGGACACCGCGCCGCTCCTGTTCCACAACTCGTACCGGGCGGCCCAGACGGACGACTCGTTCGTCCTGCGCACGATCCTGTACAACACGGTGGTGTTTGCGATCCTGGCCAACATCCTGGTGCACGTCTTCGACACGTACGAGATGTCGTGGGGCAAGCGGCTGTTCATGCGGATCACGGTGTTTTCGCTGTCGACGGTGCTGCTCATGTTCCTGTTCCTGATCAACAACGCGGGCTCCTCGCTGACGGTGATCCTCGGGATCTGGGCGCCGGCGGTGCTGGTCCTGCTGTACTACGAGGCCTTCCTGGACCAGAGCATCGCGCGCCCCTGGATCCACCCCTTCACCTTCTCGGTCATCTACGCGTCCATCTCGGTGCTCGCCCTCACCGAAAACGACGTGCTCAACGGCATGGTCGTCGGCCTCTCCCTCGCCCAGGCCCACGCCGTGAGCATGCTCTACATGCAGATCGTCTGGTACTGGACCGGCAAGAACGAGAAGCAGACGCACAGCCAGCCGGGGGGCAGGCAGGGGGGGTTCGACGCCAACGGGGACCCCACGTTTGAGATGGCGACAACCCACGCCGCCCAGCTCTACACGACCAAGGAGATGCAGTACGCGCTGTACCTGGCCATCGTGGCCATGGGCCTGCTCTCGATCTTCCAGGCCGTCGCGCCCTTCGACTACAACACGGACGACTTCGCGACGAGGGGGGCGCCGTGCCTGTTCCTGGCCATCTCCATCTTCGGGACGCTCTACCTGCAGGACATGAAGCTCGACGACGAGTACGGCCTCGAAAAGTCCAAGGGCGGGCCCAAGCAGGGCGCGACCCAGAAGGAGGTCCTGACCTACTACGCGACCCGCATCACCGGGGGCAAGCTCGGGGTCTCCCTCCTGCTCCTGGTGTTTGGCGCCGTGTACGAGTCCAACATCGTGGGCGAGTACTTCCGGGACCTGCGGGCCTACACGGACAAGCTGCCCGAGCGCGCCTGGCAGTACGACGTGGCCAACAAGTACACCATCGGCACCGGGTTCCTGCCCGCGCAGGCCATTTTCATGTAAACAGCCAACAACAACGCGCAGGCCGTTTTCATGTAAACAGCCAACAACAACGCGCAGGCCGTTTTCATGTAGAGCCAGCAGCAACCCGCCCCAAAAAACGGCAAGGATCGCCGCGTATATAAACCAGCGCGTGAAGCCTGTTCCTGGTCGTCATGAATCTATACCCCTTGCACCGACCGAGCCCCGCCCCCGCAGTCCAGCAGGCGAAAGTCCCCGAGCGAGAGAGCACCGCCACGACGACAACGAGCGTGGAGGAGGGTCTCCGCAAGGCGCTGGCCCGCGCGGAGGCGCACTCGACCCACTGGGAGCTGGAGACGCGCAAGATGGACAGGCTGGCCAGGGACGCGCACGACAAGCTCGACGCCAAGAAGAAGGTCCGAAGCGCCCTCAAGGCGGAGCTGGAGACCACCAAGGAGTCTGCCGACAAGTGGCGCGCGCAGTACAGGGAGCTCCTCGCCGCCGCCACCAGCAAGTCCATGACGACGGCAACAGGAGGCCAGGAGGAGCTCAAGACCAGGCTGCGGCAGGCGGAGGAGGAGGTCGGAGCACTCAGGAGAGAGCGAGCCGGCGTCGAGGAGCGCCTGCGGGTCGGGGGCATCGCGTTCCGCAAGCTCGAAGTCCTCGAGCCCAGGGTCAAGGACCTCGAGTCCAAGTCCAAGGAGCTTGAAGGCCTCAAGTCCACACTCGAATCCAAGTCCAAGGAGCTCGAATCCAAGTCCAAGGAGCTCGAAGGCCTCAAGTCCACGCTGGAGCCCAAGATCAAGGAGCTGGCGGGGGAGGTGGAGCGGCTCAAGGCCGTCCTGCGCACTGGAGCCGCCAAGGCCCAGGTGCTCGAGACCGAGACCATCGCGCTGAGGGCCGGCGCCGTCAAGGCCCGCCAGCTCGAGGCAGAGGTCAGCAGCAGGACCCGCCAGCTGGAGCTAGAAGTGCTCACCGCCAAGGAGAAACTCCGGGCTGCCACAAACGAGGTCTCAGCCGGGAACAGCAAGGTGCAGGCGTGCGCCGACATGCTCACCCGCGCCGAGCAGGTCCTCAAGACCTGCTCCCAGCTGCACGCCGCCAAGGGCGAGTCGCACGCGCTGGTCCGCGCCCTCACCGAGACAACCGCCAACATCGACCAGTTTCTACGGGCCGTGGTGGAGACGACGGCTCCTCCCGGCAAACCGTGAATAATAATAATAACAACGACGAGGTGAAGCTACTGCGTGGGCACCCGCGTGTAGCCTCTCTTGTACCTTTCCACGAGACCCAGCAGGTGCTGCACGAAGGACTGCTGGTCGTCCATGATCCCCGGGTTGCGCCGGCCCATCTGGTCCAGCAGGTCCAGCTCCGGCTGCTGGTCGTCCGTGTCGAGCAGCACGTGCGTCCGCATGGGCGAGTCGAGCAGCGGGAACAGCATCCGATGGACCACCACGCTCACCTTGGACGACGCGTTGTGCATGACCTTCCTCTCCTTACCCCCCCCGACCTCCTCCTGCTGCTCGACGACGGCGGTCTTGGCAGCTGGCGGTGGCTCCATCATACGCATGAGCTGCCGGAGCGAGCGCCGGTTTTAATACACGCGCGCCGAATGCCAGCATGCTCGCTCTCTCCATCTATCAATACAAGAAGGAACCGAACATTAAAGCGCGATTGGGTCCGCATCTTCTCCATGAAGAGCAGCGAGGGGATCCGCAGCTTCTGGCCCCCGAACGGCGCCCGCTCCAGGTTCACGAAGCCCTTGCGCAGCCTCACGTTGCGCCTGTGTGTGTGCACGAGGAGACAGCAGCAGGCAAATGATGGTATAATAGACACGTTTTCACTAGTATTGTCAATCAGCAACAAAACAAGTATGGCCGAGTGGTTAAGGCGTCTGTCTCGTGAGCACGAGGTATCGGGTTCGAATCCCAAGAAAGTCAATTTTGAAAATTCGACTCGGAAGAATTGGCAGACCCTCCAGAGGGGGGCCTGCCTCTCTTGTTAGTAATAGATCAATATCCAGACTACCCACGTACACCCAGACTACACAGGAAGAGAGAGAGCAGGGGAGTCAGAGAGTACCTGGGTAGTCTGGAACACTCTCTTACTCTAATCTATTATACCTATACCCTTATAGTATTATTAGTATATACTATCTATATGGTATGATATATACTTTTCTAGTAAGAGAGTAATCCAGACTACCCACGTACACCCAGACTACCCTGATATGCTAGTACCTGGGTAGTCCGTGTGTACCTGGGTTGTCTGGGTTTTTATTTGCTATCTAACTGGAGGGGAGGGGAGGGAAAAAATCTAGCAACGGAAAAAATAATTTTAGATTTTTAGATCGATCATCATCATCTTACCAAACTGCCTTCATCATCCTGAGGCTCATGGTGTATAACTGGTCGTCCACTCGAATCACGGGGAACTGATCCTCGACCTTGCCTGCGTGGGGCTGTTTTTTTTCCTTGTTTGAGAGCCTCGAAATATGGAAGAAGAGGGTCTGCGTCGTACCTGCACCCACGTGACGATGTCCTCGTTCCTCTCCAGGTGCTTGATCATCTGCCTGGAGCACGGGGGCTGCTCGTGCGGCCATGGCTCCCCGCTGTGCACCACAAACACGTCCTGCGATTCGACGCGCTTCATCCCCGTCGCCAGCGCTCTCCTCCTGCCTGCCTGCTGTGAGGATGATGCAGCACCCGTTCGAATGCATACCCTCCTGTTTTTTTGCCTGCGCCCATGTATATAAACGGTCGGCTGGCCATGCAGGTACAACAGCAAATCCCTCATTTGCCAGCGTGTGCCACCGTCACCATGTCCAAGAAAATCACCGGTTCTTCTTCTTATGCTCCGGGCTCGCTTTCTGAGCAGGAGTCCAACGCCCTTCTCATGGCGCTCATTCCTCAGTCTGCTCGCCCAGATCCCACTGCCGCCTGGATGACTCCCTTCCAGCAGCCTCCTCCTCCTCCTCATCCGTACGCTGGCATGTCTCCTTACGGTTATCCCGCGTATCCTCCCTCTTATGGTGGGTACGGTCCCGCGCAGGGGCTCCAGCAGGGGCTCCAGCAGGGGCTCCCGCAGGGGTACGGTCCCGCGCAAGGATACGGCCTGGGCGGTCCCGCACAGGGATACGGCCAGGGCGGTCACGCACAGGGATACGGCCAGGGCGGTCTCGCTGCTCCTGTGTCTACCGGTGCAGGCCAGGTGACACGCGAGGAGTTTGATGACCTGAAGAAGGGGGTCCTGGATAGCGCGGATCACCTGTTCACGTATCTCAAGAGCCGCGAGAACGCCTCGGAGAAGGTCAGGGCATTCGTCGAGACCCAAGGGTTCAAGTGCGACGACAGGGTCGCTCTCCTCCCGAAAGCCAATCCGTTCACGTACGTGCCGGCGACGAAGCAGATCGACGACGTCCGCGTGCCCAAGTCCAAGAGGGGACGCAAGCAGTTCGAGGCTCTTGTGGCCGCCTTCATGGACAACTCAAAGACCACCGAGGCAGAGGCACGCAAGAAGGCTGCCAAGCTGATGCCGCCCGACAGCGACTCCGAGCCGAGCAGCGACGACAGCTCTGTCAGCATGCGTGTTGCCAAGAAGGCCAAGAAGAGCTCGAAGTCGAAGAAGACTGACGCCGCCACTACAAGGGCCAAACTCATCGAGGTCATGCAATCTTTCCAGAATTTTGATGACGATGCTGTCAAAGAACTCGAGAAGAAGGCCGGGCCGGACGACTTAACTCCAGACGGAAAGATCACGTCGACGGCAAACATCACTCTCACTTCGAACATGAAGATCTGGGGCTACATCGCGTGGGCCGCCAACCCTTACAAGGCAGCGACTTCCAACGACAAGAGGCAGTACACGAAGTTCAAGAAGACGAACGGGCTCCCCGTGGGATCTGACTGGGATGGGACACCCCCGTCCGACGACTCCGACTAGATGGAGTCCCTCCCTCCCCTCCGTGGTTCGATGCCAGCATAGTAACAGTTCATTGAAACCCGCCAGGCGCGCACTCCCCCCCTCCTTCACCACCTCCTCTTGAATGAGGATGGGGAAGGGGATGGGACCGGCCGTGAGCATAAACCCTCTCCTCTTAATCACTCGAGTCACGACGACGCGGGCGGCGGTGTCTTGCGCTTCTTGTTGTTGAGTATGCGGTAGTCCTGGCGCCCCGCGACGAGGCCGAGTCCGTTCCCGCCACCCGAGGAGTTGGACTTGGGGACGAACAGGAAGCGCATGATGTCCTCCTCTGTCGCGTCGCCAAACGTGAGCACGTAGGCCCGCGACTCGACGTGCGCGTTCTCCGAGGCCAGCACGAGGTCCTCCAGCCCGCGCCCCTTCTCGTCGCTCGTGCTCTCCTCCGGCAGCGGCTCGAGCGTGAGGAAGGGCTTCTCCTGCGGGGAGAAGTCGAAGGGCAGGTGGAAGCGCTGGCCCACGACCCCGGTGATCTCGTTGGCGTGGATGCAGGCGAGCAGGGCGTCGGTGTCGATCAGGGGGGCGGCCGTGTACGGGCTGCGGTTCGGGTCGTTGCGCAGGAGGTACTCGTTGTACGTCACGTAGCACTGGAGCGCCCCCGCCGCCGCCGCCAGCTCCACGACGAACTGCGCGTAGACCAGGCCGTCGTCGTCCTCTGCCTCGGACGCGTTCGTGAAGCGCAGCATGTCCTCCTTGCGGATGTCGACGGAGAAGATCCCGCCCGCCATCACGTCCAGGTGCCGGGACTGCGTGTCGGTCGGCGTCTCCTTGGGCCCCACCAGCCGGAAGCTCTCCTCCGTGTACCTGCTCGCCCATTCTTCTCGTTATTAACACAGCTGGCGCGCAGGCAACGACGAGAAAGAGAGAGAGAGCCTACCGGATCAAGTACGCGCCCTTGACGATCTTCCCGAAGAACCCTGTGTTCTTCTCCTCCAGGACCTTGCCCAGGCCCGGGTTCGCCTGCCGCCAGGCCTCGCTGCGCGTGATGCTCTCCTCGTACGTCGCCGGGAGCAGCCCCAGCCCCAGCGGGTTGAGCAGGGAGTAGAGCGAGAACTCGCACGGCCGGACCCGCCCGATCGACATCCCGTAGCCCTGGTCGAAGCCCCCCTGGTTCGCCGGGCTGAACATGATCTCCACGACGGAGAAGGCCGGGATCACGTCCAGGTCCGCCGGGAACACGTTGCGCGCCGCATCGCCCTTCTTCTCCTCGTACCTTTTTTGGAGCCGCTAGCGTCAGATGGGCAATCAGGCAGGCAGGCGGGAAAAAGAAAACTCACATGAAGTCCTGCAGCCGGACCCGGAACGTCTGCCCCGATGCGATCGTGCTGATGGACGTGTCCACGCGCTCGCCCTTCGCCTGTAAGGCAGGTTTGTTGAGCGTGGAGAGCAGCTGACATACAACCAGAAAAACACAAAAAAACCTGGCCGTCCTTGATGAACGAGTACATGAGCACGGACGACCCCACCCGCTCCGTCGTCACGTCGTTGCGCGCCCACTCGCCGTTCTCGAACAGCTCCTTGGTGTTCTCGTCCTTGGCCGACTTGGCGTTTTTGCCCGTCTGCCGCTTCCTGTGTGCGTGGTGTTGCGCGTTAGTTTTGGCTAGAAGAAGAAGAAGAACAAGGCAGGAAGGAGGGGCGACGGACCACGGCGCGTAGGACCAGCCCTTCTTGCGGATGTTGATCACGGTGAACTGCACGAACTTCTGGCTCGCCATGCCCTCCAGCTTGCACGGGATCGGCGTGTTGGCCACGCACAGCGCGAGGGCCCCGCTCGGCCCTCCCTGCCCGTCGCGCGCGGGGTTGCCCACGTAGCCGGTGAAGGCCGCGGCGGTGCGGGGATAGCTCCAGTCGGAAGCTAGAAAGGAAGAGGAAGAAGAGGCGGACATCGTGCTGTTTTTCTCGGGGAACTCGGGGGGCTCACGCTGTGATTCGTGCTTTTTTTCTTGGCGCGGCTGGCTTTTATTATCGCAGACGACGGCAGCGGGCACACGGCACGGCTCGTGGATCGGGAAAGCTGGCAGGCACACGGCACGACGGCTGGCGGGCGGGCGGGCACACGGCACGACGACGGCACGGCTGGCTTTCATTCACCAACGGCAGCGACATCATCGGCGACAGCGGGAAGAGGAAGAGGAGGAGACGGCCCGAACTTGAGCCGCTCGAGCAGCTCGATCTTCTCGGTGAGCAGGTCCGAGACGCGCCGATGCCACGCCACTGTGTCCACCGGGTCCTGCTCCAGCAGCGCCAGCCGCTGCCCCATGAGCTCCTGCAGCTGCTTGAAAAGGTGGTTCAGCTCGTTCCGCAGCTCGGATACTTCGTTCAAGCGCGCCTGGTTCGGTGACGATGATGATGACTGATCCTCTCCGTCACCCGACGCCGGGACGAGGAGGAGAGCACGCTCCAGCTCCTGGTTCAGCCGGTTGCGCTCCGCCTTGATTTCGGCCACCTGCTCGTCAAAAAAACAAGTGTCAGTCTGAGCAGGAGGAAAAGCAAAAATAATCAAGAGGAGAAGGACCTGAGACCGCAGGCTCGACACCTGATGTCCAAACTCGATGGAGCACACGGTCCCTGCAGGCAACGGAGTCTGCTCCATCCTGTGCTTCTTGCACAGGCCACGCGCGACCGAGGAGCAGAACCCTCCGTCCCGTTGGAAGTACGTGCGACAGTACACATCGCTCGCCCCCATCTGGCTCAGCTCCTCTCTGATATCAATCAGCCTCCCAAGGCAGAACAGGTGCTCATCCGCGTTCATCCACGGCGGACTATCCACACAGCCACGAGAATAACAGCCCCGTGCCATCACAGCGTGGATCAGCAGGTTTGTTGCAGCCCCCCTCCCTTTTATTCTAGTTTTTTTTTCTAGAATTTTTCCCGGTCCCTCCCCTCCAGTTAGATAGCAAATAAAAACCCAGACAACCCAGGTACACACGGACTACCCTGCTATGCATATACCCGTGTAGTCTGGGTGTACCTGGTTAGTCTGGATTACTCTCTTACTAGAAAAGTATATATCATACCATATAGACAGTATATACTAATAATACTATAAGGGTATAGGTATATACTAATAGAGTAAGAGAGTAATCCAGACTACCCACGTACACCCAGACTACCCTGATATGCTAGTACCTGGGTAGTCCGTGTGTACCTGGGTTGTCTGGGTTTTTATTTGCTATCTAACTGGGAGGGAGGGCCCCGGGAAAATTTTAGAAAAAAAAAATCTAACATAAAAGAAAATCCTTTCACAAACAATTCCAAATTCCACGCACCTGCCACGCTCTCTCCTCTCCCCTCAATGCTTGACGACGCCTGCAACCAGGAGATCCCTTGCCCGATGAAGCAGCTGTGGACGATGACGCCTGTCGGTGCCGCGTGGACGGAGAGCATGGAGCTCGGGGGCCAGCTGCACGGCCAGGCGATCGACGAGTTCTACCAGGAGCTCTACGATTCCAACGTCAAGCTCAACGGGGAGCTCGGCGCCACGCGGCTCCACCTGCAGTTTGCGCGCGAGACGGCCGAGCAGGTGCGGACCACGAACCGCGCCCTGCTGCTCTCCCTGCACGAGGCCCATGTGGAGCTGGAGCTGCTCCGGAAGGAGCGGGATGCGCAGGCGGAGCTCGACCGGCTCGCGGTCGACATCTGGGGTCCCGTCAAGCGCTCCAAGCCCGATGGCTCATGGGATCCTCCTCCCGTCCTGCTCTGCTCCACGATGCCTTCCCCTTCTTCCTTGGCCGTCAAGACCGGGCGCGACCACCCGCTCTACTCCACGACGCCTTCCCCTTCTTCCTTGGCCGTCAAGACCGCAAACAACCCCGGGCGCAACCACTCGCCCCTCTCATCCAACGTGTGCCTGAACCCCTCGGATCCTCCCATCACCGTCGGGCGGATCGCGGCCGAGCTGGGGTTCAAGAGCGACGCCATGCACGTCCACCGGCTGGGCGGGCACGTCCGCGAGGCGTTTATGCGCGCGCACGGCAAGGCGCCGGAGCCGCTCGTTTACTACAACGAGGGGGGCGTGGCCACCCGCATCGGCTGCTTCACCGAGCGGGACCGCGAGCTCATCTCCTGCGTCGTCCGGGAGCACGGGGAGCGCTCCTCCTAAGCCTGCTGGGGTGGCAGGAGCTGCGAGATCGCCTGCAGGAGCTCGACCGTGCTCTGGAGGTTCGGGTCTTGCGGTATGGCTGTTGGCGGTTCTAGCGGCGCCGGCTCGGCCCAGAGCAGTAGGTCGATGGTGCTCTCCAGCGCCGTCTTGACGATCTCCTCCGGACAGCCGTGGAAGCCGTGCGTCGAGCGCGCGTACTCCCCCGTGATTACATCTCTGCTCGCGTCGTCGTAGGCCTGCGTCGCGCGTATGATTCCCTGGAAGAAGCCTGTCTCTGTAGCGTTAGTCTCTCTTGTTTCCCAGCGTGAAATCGAGCAGCAGAGACAAACGCACCCATTTCCCCGACGAACGTGGTGGAATCGTAGGCCATGCACTTGGCGTGCTGGCTCGCGACCAACCCGACGAAGACCTTGTTGTTCGGGATGTATATCGGCAGCATGAGCTCGCCCTCCAGATAGTCCATCGGGATCGTCCCGCACACGTCGAGGAACGAGTAGCACGGCCGCATCAGGATGTGGTAGATCAGCTGCCGGACCGAGTCTTGCCCGTGGCAGATCATCAGCAGGCTCTCCCGCTCCCGCTCCCCGCGCTCGCCCATCGTCCGCGCCATGTCCTTGGTGAACTCCATGCGCGACGTCGTTCGGTTGTACTCGACTTGCACCGTCAGATGCGCGGAGCAGCCTGCGAGCTCCGGCTGCGTCGGGTCGTACTCGGGCGACGGGGGCGGCTGGTGCTCAAACACGTAAAAGTGGATCCACGGGAACTGCTGCGATATCTCCAAGAGGTACGGCGGGGACTTGCAGTACACGCACGACGCCGTCCCCGATCTCGGCCCGTACCGCATCAGGAACTCGAGGTCCATCAGAAACTGCCCGTGCAGGCACACGTCGCTCCATCTACCCGGCTCTAGCCCTACGCTCGGTGTCGTCCCCGCGAACCCGTGCTGTAACACTCTCAGTGGCATTCTTTTCCCTGCTCGGTTCACGCACGGTGTGTTTTATTGCGGGAAATCGGGAGCCGCCGTCTCTCTTTGGAGCGGAGGCCGCGGGCTGCGGGCTGGTTCGCTCGGAAGCAAACGAGCGGCAGCCGGGCGGAGGGGGGCTGGCGGGTAGAGACGGTCACTCTTGGTTGATCAGCTTGACGATCTTGGCGCTGCACGCTTGCTTCACCTCTTCAGGCCATTCAGCCTTGACTTGAGCCAAGCCGCTTGCAGCCTTGATGAGAAAATCAAGCTCGTCTTCGCGGGTCCTCTTCTTGGTCGGCTGCACATCCATCTCGGCCTTCTGCTTGATCAGCGCAGCCTCCCACTCGTCCAGTTCGATTAGCTTGGCCTCCCGCTCGCCCAGCTCGGTCTTCTGCTTGATCAGTGTAGCCTCCCGCTCGTCCTGCTTGGTCTTCTGCTTGATCAGCGCAGCCTCCCGCTCGTCCTGCTCGGTCTTCTGCTTGATCAGCTCGGCCTTCTGCTTGATCAGCTTGGCCTCCCGCTCGTCTTGGTTCGTCTCCCGCTCGTCCTGCTCAGTCTTCTGCTCGATCAGTTCGGCATCCCGCTCACTCAGATTGGCCGAACACACCCTGTTCAGCTCGCGCATCGTGGCCTCCCGCTCGTTCAGCTCGCGCATTGTGGCCTCCCGCTCGTTCAGCTTGGCCTCCATCTTGTACCGCACAGCCTCCTGCTCGATCAGCTTGTCCTCCCGCTCGATCAGCTTGGTCTCCCGCTCGGTCAGCTTGTCCTCCCGCTCGTTCAGCTTGTCCTCCATCTTGTACCGCACAGCCTCCTGCTCGATCAGCTTGGTCTCCCGCTCGATCAGCTTGGTCTCCCGCTCGATCAGCTTGGTCTCCCGCTCGGTCAGCTTGTCCTCCATCTTGTACCGCACAGCCTCCCGCTCGGTCAGCTTGGCCTCTCGCTGGTCCAGTTCAATCTTCCATTTGCCCAGCTCGGTCTTCTGTGATGTGATACTCGACCGTTGAGCCTCCAGGCGCTCTTGAAGCCCAATGTTCTCGTACAACCACTGTTGCAGTGCACGAGGGTTCGTAGGGCATGGGAATACTGTGGCACAGACCTCGCCAGATGATCCAGCAGCAGATGGAGTACAAGAAGCTTGCAAGATGGGCATGCCAGTCCTAGCGTTGGGCGCCTGCAAGTATGATAGGTTACAAGCTGTATTCAAGCCAAGGCATGCAGCAATCTACCTGGGCACGTGCAGCCCCTCGTAGACCATGTCCTGAATGGTTTCTTGTAGGCACAAATGCAGGGCCAAACAAAGAAGAAGTGGTGTCAGGCTCATCGTCAGACATGACAGCAAGAAATTAGTTGCAGCGCCGCCAGTCTTCTTTTTATCGACACGTGTCTATTTCTGGAACGCACGTGCTGTAATCGGCTATAATTAATTCGCCCGAAATAAACCAGCGGCCCGAGTATGCCGGTTTATTTTTTTTTACAACAAATCAATCCCGCTTGATGGCGCGAAGGCACTTGCAGCGAAGCGCCTGCTTCTCCTCGTCGTCGAGATCCTCGTTGTTGCGGATAGCCACCAGACAGTTGGCAGCGCTTGCGATGAACTCAAACTCTGCGTCGCGAACCTCCTTCCGGACGTGCAGATCCAGCTCCTCGCACTTGCGCTTCAGCATCAGACGGGACTCATCACGAGAAGGCTGCTCGCAGTCGGACGCGAGCGAGGCCCTGGCCATCTGCGCGACGGGATCATCGGACTGGGCGTTGGCGCTGATCTCCACGAGCAGGGAGTGATCACCGCCGAGGTAGCGCCGGATGATGTCGGCGAACTTCAGACGGGCCTGAGTGGCAGACCTGCCAGGGATCACCATGATGAGCAGGATGGCGTCGCCGAAGCTGATGAGCTTGATCTTGCGCCCGTTGATCTGGCGTTCGACGATCTTGTTGGTGTCAAAGTCCTTCTTGCTGATCCGGGACAGGACCTGATTCGCGTAGGTCTTGCCGTTGCCGTTGACGACGGAGATGAGCTCGGGAGCGTAGAGCATGTTGTCATCCGTCACGGGCACGTAGGCGTGGCTGATTATCTCGTTGAAGTTGAAGATCCGTTCTGCTGCCATGGCCAACGCGAAGAGTTTGTTGCAGCCGGACCGGTCTATTTATGGAAAGTTCGTGCCGGTTCAGATTTTTTTTACCCGAAATAGGCCGGCCAGCAATAAAAGGGAACGAATAGTTCGTGCCGCCACAAGAAATCCCAGCACGCTTTCGCCTTCCTTCTAATGTCCTTCGAATCCGACACGTACAACGCCGACGACGAGGCTCGTGAGGTGCAGCCGCTTCTGGACCCTCTTAGGAAGCGGAAGGAGCTGCCAGAGCTGGAGAAGCTGGACTTGTATTCGAAGGAGCTGGAGGTCAGGTCGCTTGAGTGCGACGTCAAGCTCAAGGAGCAGGAGACCAGGAAGCGGACCCGTGAGATCGAGTACGAGCTCCTTGACAAGGCCGTGGATCGCTATTCCGCTCTCTTCGCAGACGGTGTCATGGACAAGGAGCTGGAGGATGTTCTCAAGTGCAAGTACCGCCGCATGATCAAGGATGTCTGAACTGGTCGGTCTGTTTGTCAAGATCTCGACCGACCGACCGACCGACCAGAAAAGCAGTAAATCTCCGGTTGAAACGTGTCTCCCGCGCGCAAAACACACACACACACGCGAACCAGCCTGCTTCAATTCAGCGTAAACGGCGTGACGCGGTCCTCGGCGTGCGAGAGCCGAGTGAACAGGCCGGGGGCGAGCAGGTTGCGCATGAGGTGCTCGTGGTAGATGTCGTTTCGGTCGACGAGCTCGGTCTTGCGGAGGCGGAACTCGGTGCAGCGGAGGTCGCGCTTCCTGGAGAAGACGCCGGTGGGCACGAATGTCTTGGAGAACACGCACTTGGTCCCGCGGAGGGCGCGCAGCACCAGGGCGCGACGGGTGAAGGCGCGGACCACGACGGCCATCCGGTGCTTCTCCTGGCCGTCGCGCTCGAGCCGGTCCATGTCCAGGATCTTGGCCAGGTGGGGCTTCCAGAAGAACCACATGGACCGCAGGCCGCCGGGGAAGTCGATCCGGTCGCAGGAGAACTCCATCCGCTGGTTGGGCGTGAGGCGCGTGGCGAAGTAGAAGACGCTCCCGCACACGGCGTCGATGAAGTTGGGAAAGGACTGGACGGGCTGCCCGAAGGTGACCCAGTAGCGCTCGTACAGTACGTGGCTCGACACGAGGTTGGCCTGGACACAGTGCCGGCACACGCGCATCCCGAGGCACCAGAAGGGCTTGGTCGAGTGCCGGGTGGTCCCGCACAGCCCGCAGCACGGGACGCACTGCAGGGCGGCGATCTTGCGGTAGACGAGGAGCTTCTCCCGCATTCTGGTCTCGGTCACGTCCACGTCATCCGTCGGGGGCGGGTCCGCGCGGATCAGGAGCCTGCTCTCCCAGCGTCGTCAGCGCGCGCCGTGTGTCATCCGTCGGGCGGATCAGGAGCCTGCTCTCCCAGCGTCGTCAGCGCGCGCCGAGCGCAAGCACCACTCCGTCAGCGCGCGCCAGACCACGAGAAAAGCAGGCAGGTCGGGCGTAGAGGGGGGAGGACTCACGACGGGGGCGGCTCCTTGACCCGGAAGTTGGGCAGCGTAGAGGGCGTGGACGGGCGGAGGCGCACGATCCCTCGGGGCGTCGTGATGGTCCTGACCTGCGGGTGGATGGGCCCCCTCCAGTGCAGGTAGAGCTGGTACCACACGTGCCTGCTCTCGGCGATCCCTTGGCGCAGGGAACGGCAGACCATGCTCAGCTTGATAATCGAAAGGGCAGAATGCGAGATCGCCATGGATGAAAGGATCTTGTCCAGCACATCGAAAGGCAGGCCGCGGAACGCGATGTTGGACGGATTTCTCCCCGCCCGGCTGGCCACCACCCGCGCCCCCGGGGTGTACGAGCGCTTCCTTTTCGTGAGGTTCCTCTCGGCGAGCAAGCATGGAAGCTCGGACGGCCCCTCGGCCCTGCTGGATCTCCCTGTCTCGTCTGCGGTGTTCATTGGACTCTTGCAGGAGGAGGAGCATTCGTGCGTGCCTCAAGCGAGCGCCTTTTATTACAAATCCGCGTGAGCCGGCGAGCCCTCCGCGAGTTCGAGCCGGCGAGCCCTCCGCGAGTTCGAGCCGACGTGACTACTCCAGCACGAGTTCACTCCCGGATGGAATCCAGCCCGCCCGTTCGGCCCTGCTTGGCCAACCGGAACAGCTCCTGCAGCTGCACGGTGTCATCCGAGGGCGGGGCTTGCGAGGGCGGGCCCCCCAGTTGTTGCTCCTGCTGCTCCGAGGACGGCGCGACCACCACCATCACCGTCACGGCCTCCCGAGGATCCGGCTGTTGTTGTTGCGCGCTGGACCGCGCGGAGTACTGCCAGACGATGGCGGCCACGGAGGCGGGCAGGAACAGCACCGCGAGCCAGAGCGGCGAGTAGAGCACGGGGGCCAGCCGCGTCACGAACATGCAGCTCGTGTCCTTGAGGTACTCGATCCCGTGCGGGGAGTGGATCCCGATCAGGTAGATCCACGCAAACGCCAGCAGGGTGAAGGCGAGGGCCCGGCACGCCCGAACAGGCCCGGACTCCAGCGGGGCGTGGACGTACGACGTGCCCACCAGCACCAGCAGCATCATGAACACCGGCACCAGCTTGCTCGCCTGCAGCCGCTTGCTGTCGAGGAACCAGCGCACCTTCCACGGCTCGGCCAGCAGCGTCAGGCACATCCCCGCCCAGCACAGGTGCAGGCCGCCCATCAGCACGGGGTACGCCTGCCGGTGGCTCGTGGCGCGCACGGCCGCGTGCACGTTGGCAAAGTACATCGCCAGCAGGATCGCGTTGGCGTCGAAGATCATGTTGCGTATGACGGCTCGGTCCAGGTAGAGCATGGCCGCGACGGGAATGAAGCCTCCTCGAATCTCCTCGCCCGGTTGGATCGCTGATAAGACCAGCATCAGGACGAGCGCCTTGCACAGGCAGACGCAGGCCGGAACGTAGTTGACTGCGAGCGCCAGGTCCACCTTTTTCATGTTTTTTCTAGTCTTCGGTCCCTGTCGCTGGCGATGCGCCTGAAATAAGCCTAGCAGCACGTCTGCAGCCACTCCGTCATGCTCTCACACAGCCCCAGGCAGGCGGTCTCGGTCTCCCGCGTCCACGGCATGCCCTTCCACACCAGCCGGATGATCACCATGCCCTTCCCCGTCACCGTCCAGTCGTTCTTGTCTGGCTGCAGCTCGGCGGGCATCTTGAACGGGCCGTCGGTGAACCTACAGACGATCTCTCAGGTTTGGAGGAGTATAATAGACAGCTAATTCCATGTATTACCAATTGGTTCTAGCAAGCATGGCTTAGTGGTTAAGGCGTTTGTCTCGTGAGCACGAGGTATCGGGTTCGAATCCCAAGAAAGTCAATTTTGAAAATTCGACTTGGAAGAATTGGCAGACTCTCTCAGGGGGGCTGCCTCTCTTGTTAGTAATAGATCAATATCCAGACTACCCACGTACACACGGACTACCCAGATGGAGGGGTATCAGGTTAGTCTGGGTGTACGTGGGTAGTCTGGATTACTCTCCTACTAGAAAAGTATATATCATACCATATAGATAGTATATACTAATAATACTATAAGGGTATAGGTATATACTAATAGAGTAAGAGAGTAATCCAGACTAACCAGGTAGTCTCTGACTCCCCTGCTCTCTCTCTTCCTGTGTAGTCCGTGTGTACGTGGGTAGTCTGGATATTGATCTATTACTAACAAGAGAGGCAGGCCCCCCTCAGGAGGGTCTGCCAATTCTTCCGAGTCGAATTTTCAAAATTGACTTTCTTGGGATTCGAACCCGATACCTCGTGCTCACGAGACAGACGCCTTAACCAACTAGGCCATGCTTGCTAGATCAATTGGTAATACATGGAATTAGCTGTCTATTATACTCCTCCGAACCTGAGGATCTCAAAGCTGACAGAGTTGGTGTGCTCGTAGATCCTGCCCATGACCCTGACCTGCCCCCTCTCCCTGTCAGGCCCGTGCTGGGGTGGGGGGGTGGGGTCAGCTGGACGGACCTGCCCCTTCTGCTGGTTGAGCGACGTCTCTAGCAGCCCCGCGGACGAGACTTGGGCGCGCTTGCCGATCTTGCTGGTCAGGACGACCATGTGCACCGTGTTGCCCGCGCTCGACAGCCGCAGGGCCTTGGACAGCGCCTCGAGCCCGTCGATCCCGCGGACCGCCAGAAACGCGCCTCTGCCCTGTGTTGTTGCGCGGGCCTGAGTTTTCCCTCTCCTTCTGGAAGCATGCATGTGGGAAGGAGAGAAGGAGGATGACCTGCGAGAGCACCACGTTGCCGTGCAGGTGGAAGAGCTCGCGCTGGCAGCTGGACTGGCTCAGCACGCCGTGCAGCCCGGCGGAGGACACGTATTCCGTAAACGACCCGCACAGATTCTCGATGCGGGGGGGCTGCCTGTCGTAGGGCGTGTACCGCTCGTCGAGCAGGATGGTGTCGATCCCGCCCGTCGCTCTCAGCACGCGCTCGCGGACGCACATGGAGTGCCGGTTCTGGCGTGGCATTTTTTCTAGTGGCGCCAGACCAAAAAAAAGAGTGGTATTTATTACGGGGCGGGAACGGGAGAGCCTCTAGCGGCTGCTGCTGGCTCCTCGACAACGGAGCCGGCGGCGTGCAGGTTGAACAGCGGGGCGGGAACGGGAGAGCCTCTAGCGGCTGCTGCTGGCTCCTCGACAACGGAGCCGGCAGCGTGCAGGTTGAACAGCCGGGCGATCTCCTCCCAGAACTCGACGTCGGCGGCAGGATCGCGCGCCGGCTCGTCCCAGACAGACGACGCTTCTGCTGCTGCTGGTTTATGATGTGCTAGCTGCGAGGACGGGGAAGTAGAAGGAGACCAGCACGCCTCGGCCAGCACTGCTATCTCGCGCAGCACCTGTCGCATCTCGTCGTCCGCCTCCTCGAGGAGTTGGGCGCGCAGGACCACGCAGGTCTCGTGCTGCCACTTGACGCCCTTCATGTAGAACCTGCCCCGTGCCATCTCGGCGTACGGCCATCGCTCCAGGCCGAGCGCGCGCCTTAGGGGGTCCAGCGTGTGGTGCGACATCCCCAGCGTCTCCAGCGCGATCCTGAGCGGCACGTCGAACAGGCACGGCAGAAAGCGCTGCAGCTCGGGGAACCTCTTCTTCTTGACAGCGCACACCCGCATCACTCTACTCGGCTCTCCCGTGGACGGCGTCATCATTCGTGGCATGGACTTGGCTGGTGGTGGTGGTGCTCGCGCGTGGACGCGAGGCAGCGCTCTTCTTATAACGGGGTTTCTCGTGCCGCGTCACATCCCTTGCCCTGGAAAATCCAGGAGTTTCAGCGAAATCCAGATATTTCCGGCGAAATCCAGGAGATCCCGAAAAAACCAGCGTTTTCCGGGCTTTCTGCTGTAATCCCGCTTTTTTTAATTTCGTGCCGGCTGGTATAAAACGACGAGCGAGCGCAAACACGCCCAAACCTCGAAGTAGAATATGTCGTCGTCGCGCACTCTCTCGTCATCGTCCTCTGCTCCCGATCCCAGTGAGTCTCTGCAGTCTGTCCTCGAGCGCTGCCCTTCCAAGAACCTCAAGACCCCTGCTGCTGGCAAGGCCGTCGCCATCCGCCCGCTCAAGCGCGTCAAGAAGGACGCTCCTGCTGCTGCTGTTGCTGGCGCTGGCACGGTGATGGCGGAAGACCCTCCCGCGCTCAATCTCGACGACGAGAACGCGCCGCGCGGATTGCTCTCGCCCCGCAAGCTCGACATGGATCAAGAGGTCGTTCTGGCTGCCTCTGCGCTCTCTCCTGGCGGGGAGGAAGAGAAGCAGGAGGTTCAGCCGACCCAGCCCCAGCAGATCGCCGCCGACGAGGAGGAGGAAGAGGAAGGCGAGCTCCCCCCGCCTGCCATGGAGCGCACGATGAGCGTTAATTTCGGGCCGTACGTGGTCTGACCTCTTGATGGGCGCGCGCACATCAGCCGGTCATCCCCTCCTCCACCTCGAGAAGAACAGCGGCGACGCCTGGCTGGACGCTCCCGTCGATCCCGAGACCTTCCCCAACGTCCACCCGTCCTACACCCGCCGCGAGGCTTTCGAGCAGGCGAGCCAGGTCATGCTGCCGGCCGACTACTTTGGCGACGACGACGACACGGAGGACGCGTGAGGAGAGGAGCCGCCGGCTGCTGTGTGCGCCTCTTTCTCGGCGCGATCGCTTATAAAAGCGCGCCCGTGAGCGAGAACGAGTAAAGCGTTTCATGACCGTCGTGGCATCGTCCGCGCGCACTGCTGTCTCACCCGTTCTTTTCTGTTCCATGACGCTCCTGCTCGGCCTCAAGGAGTACAGGCAGCTCCAGTCCACTGTCGAGAAGATCCCGCTCTACTGCGTGTTTGGTGACACGGTGATCAAGTCCATCGCGGAGGGCAAGCCTCGCGACAAGCAGGAGCTCTTAAACATCCGCGGGTTCACGCGGGAAAAGTGCGAGCGCTATGGGGCTGATATCCTCGGTATGGTTGGCCGCTTTTGTTCCAGTGGTTGTGGTGGTAATAATAAGCGGAGCCGGGAGGTCAAGAAGAAGCCAATCGTCCCCGCGTGGTCCGATCACATGCCCGTCGTGATCCGGCACACGCCCGTGTCCGGCAAGCCTCTCCCGCACCACCCTCTCTGGTCCCGGCGCAAGGCTGTGTTCAAGGCCTTCGAGGTGGGCGCCATCAACACGGCCGTCAACCGCGTGCCTGGCATTCCGGCCGGCAGGGAGGGCGTCTACGTGCTGGAGCTCGCGCAGGGCCGGGTCTACGTGGGACAATCCTCCGACATCCGGCGGCGGGTCCAGCAGCACATGGCCGGCCAGGGCAGCGCCTTCACCAAGGCCTTCCCGCCCACGGGGGTGATCCTGCCCCGGCTCGGCTGCGTCTCCGGCTCTCCCGAGGCCGCCGAGCGCGACGAGACCCTACGCTACATGTTCCTCCGCGGGATACAGGCGGTGCGCGGCTGGCGTTACGTGCGCGTGCATATGCCGGCGGAGGAGGAGCGCGACGCGGAGGCCAACATTCGCGAGCTGTTCGATCTCTGCAGGCGGTGCGGGCACCCTGGGCACTTTATGGGGCACTGCAAGGCCAACTTCGATCGGCTGGGCAAGCCGTGTCAGGCTTCTTGAGCTCTCTTCTTAGCCAACACGGGAGGCTTCTTGAGCTCTCTTCTTAGCCAACGCGGGATGCTTCTTGAGCTCTCTTCTTAGCCAACGCGGGATGCACGCATAGCGGGCTCTCAACCGGTCAACGAGAGCACGGGAGGCACACGGCAGGCTCTCGACCGGCTCGGGCACGCAGCAGGCTGTTCAGGCGGGCGGGGCGGTGGGCGCGAAGATGGGCACGCCACCGCGGGCGTCAAACGCCTGGAGCGCGGCGGGGCCAAAGTGCTGGGCCAGCTTGGCGCGGACCCGCTCGACTTGCATGACGAGCTCGATGTGGGCGGGAGAGCCCGGGGCCGTCCTGTTGCGCTCGGTCGTGAGCGCGGCGATGGCCCGCTCCATGCGCGGCTGCACGTTGGGCAAGTCCCCCGTCTTCCAGGCGGTGAAGCGCCGGTGGTACACGTACATCTTCGCGGCGAACGTGTGCGCGTCGGGGATGTGCGAGAACCGCGTGCCGGCCGCGAGCGCCTCCGCGATCTCCTCGAGCGCCGTTAGATACACCCTCGCCGAGAGGATCATGGCGTGCTCCTCCAGCCCGACGGTCTCGAGGCAGTGGTTCGGAAACGTCGTGAGCATGTAGGCGGCCACGAGCACCCGGTTGCTGATGCCAGCCGTCTGCGTGACCGTGCCTGGCGCTCCGTTGTGGTGGGCGTGGACGTGCTTGCAGATGCGCTTGACGCAGTCGGACACCCGCTTGATGACCTCTGGCGTGTTGATGGACTGGATCAGCGTCGCGTAGGTGTTGGCCTGGAAGAAGGCAGACGGTTTCTGGGTTTCGGAGAGCATGGTCATGAACTGGCCAGCAATGTCCTTGGACTTGGGGGCGGAGCGCCAGACGCGCTGGATCTTGCGGGCGGCGGACTTCTCTTGCAGCGTGGTGGACATTTTCTGGTTTTTGCGTTTTTCTCGTGCGCCTGGAATATAACGAGAATAATAATAATAATAAACGCGTCATTACAGCAAGTACAACGCTTGTACACAGCTATAGAGAAAAAAAACGGGCCGGGAAAAAAATAAAACGTGTACCAACTAGATTTTTGGGTATTTTCCGGAAATAGCACACGCCTTCAAAAAGAAATTCAATTTGCTTTGAGCAGGCGCAGATGCACGGTCCGCGTGTCATATTTAAGTCTCCTTTCGCTCATGCATGGTATCATTATTGCCTCACGTGTATTCCGTGATGTCTGTTACTGGTGGCATCCCTGTTTCGCAGCTCGTCAACCCGTTTGAGCTCTACGTCCAAGCGGGTGACCCGTATGCCAGCTCCGGGATTCTCCTCCACCCGACCTGTCTGTTCAATGGGTCCGCCGTGAAATTCCATCGCGCTGATGTGGATCTCGTGATCGGATACAACGGGGGTCTCTTGAAGACGAGCCAGGTGCAAACCTTCATCCTGCGCGACAAGGACACGGAGGAGAGGACCGTCTGGAGGATGCTGAAATACGACACGCGTCCGTTCATGAAGGGGCATGACTTCCTCAAGTTTGCGACCCCGACCGCTCCCGGCTCTCCCGTCGGCTTCTGGCTCACGTTGAACGACGACGGGATCCTTCATTTCCAACTGGCCGTCACCTGCCCCCTGCTGAAGAAGGAGCACGTGATCACCATGCAGTTCCGCCGCTACTCCTCTTGAGAAGAGATAGCGGCCTGCTCGCGTTGTTTTAAGGATGATAAGAAAGCACCCTTTCTGTTACTTCTTGTTGCTCGCTTTCTCGACCGTGTCTTCTATGTAGATCTTGAGCAGATCCAGTATGTCCTCGCTGAACAGCACCTTTGGTTCGGGTGTCACGAGGTACACGCGCCCCGCGAGCAGCAGCCAGTACCACCCCTGCGATTTCGTGGGGTCCATCAGGTCCTCCTCTAGCTTCAGCGGGATCTCCGCGTACAGCTCCTGGATCGCGGGTAGCAGATGCACGGGCGGGGCGGTCCTGATCTCGGAGAGCGGGTGCCGGGTGACCCTCGCGTACTGGTTGTTGTGGAAGTAGACCACCTGCCACCACGCACGCGCGTTCTTTTCTCTCAGAGTCTGCTGCGCGGATCCCGCTCGCAAAAAAAAGCACGCACCTGCGAGACGTGGTTGTACATCCCCGGGAAGTCGTGCCTGTAGTTGAGCCGGGCCGCCACGGGCAGCGCGATGTGCATGCACAGCAGGTTGAAGGCGTCGTGGCTCGCCTCGTAGTGGTACTTCGTGACGGGGGTCTGAAATTCTCCTTGCTTCGGGACCTTGGAGCAGATGGACAGCAGGTGCAGGTGCCGGTACATGATCAGGAGCGACCCCGCCATGCGCCTCATGGCCGCAGCGGTCAGCGAGAGCCTCCTGCCCAGCCCCTCCTCCAGCTCCCGGCACGGCTGCGTCTCGGTCGTGTCGTCCATGATGTCCTCGCCCGCCGCCGTGTAGGCCAGCTCCCCGAACCGCGCCGCGCACAGGTTGACGAGGTGCAGGACCTGCGTGAGGTTCTGCTTGGGCCGCAGGTTGACCTTGAGCCGGTCCAGAAACGCAGGCCACTCCAGCAGCAGGTTGGCCACCGTGTCCTTGAGCTCCCTCCAGGACATGTACTGCACGGGCTTGTCCATGATGGTCATGCGCTCAAACACGGGGTAGTTCTCCGGCCCGCTCACTTTGCGCGTGGACAGGTGCTTGTACCGGCACACCAGCAGCCCCAGCAGGTGGTTCCGGTTCAGCAGGACGTCCGCGTGGTACGGCTCCTCTGGGTCCGTCCCCCACAGCCACTCGTGCGTCGTCTCGGCCGGCAGGTCCCCTAGCGCCGCCAGCTGCGTGTTGAGCCCGCGGAGTTCGGTGGGGAGCGGCATTCTCTCTCTGTCTCGCGCGCTTGGTAATGATGATGGCGACGCGGAGGCTTAAGTACGGCAGGCTGGCTTTATTACGCGCAGCAGGAGGAGGGCGTCGAGGGGGTGGAGGTGCGAGGGAAGAGCTTGGCGTTGAGCGTCGCCTGCACCCCCCTGTCGATTGGCACGTTGGACTGGACCCGCTGCAGCAGGATGTTGCAGATGGCCACCCGCGCCCGCTTGTCGGGGTACGCCGCGCTGGACAGCACCGAGCTGCACAGGGCCTCCAGCACGTCCAGCGTCTTGAGCTGCGCGGGGGGCGGGTTTCGGCCCCGGTACATCAGGGCGTGCTCGTACACGTGCCAGCTCTCGCCGCCCTCGTCCAGCAGGGTCTTGAGCGCCTGCCTCTGCTCCTGCGTCATCTGCGTGTACGGGTACGTCAGCTCCCTGCCCTTGAGCGGCTGCCACCCGACCGCCGTGAGCTGCACGTGCACCGTCGAGCTGAGCAGCATCAGCACCGTCTGCGTCACCGTGTCCGTGGCCGGCTGCTTGTGGTTGCTCTCGCACAGCACCGCCAGGGTCCGCTGCATCGCTGGGAGGTCCCCGAAGAAGAGCGTCGTGAGCCGGTGGTGGTCTGACATGTTCCTCTTCTGTCAGCTTGTTACTACGGGTATGCTCCAGCAGGGGTTCGCGACACACTGAAATGTTCGATGAGCCATTGGAGCTTCTCTTGTTCTACCTGTTGCGTGTGCTCGATCTTTTCTACAGTTTTCTTGATGTCGTCTAGTTCCTCCTGCGTCTCCTTGGTCTGTACCTTGGTTTCTATCAGCTCTTCCACGTCTTCTTGTGTTGGAGGAGGAGGTGGTTGCTGCCAGACTGGCGGCGGCCCTGGCATCGTCGGTGGTGGGGCGTGTGCTGCTGGATTGAACGGAGGTGGGCGCGTGATCTCCACTGGGATGACTGGCAGGTCGGCGGGCGGTGCAGCCTCCTGGTCTGCTGCTGGCTTGGGAGTTCGTCTAAAGAATCGCTTCCATCCACCACCATTGGCCTGCTGTTCCTGCGCCGGCGGAGGGGCCTGTTCGGGGGGCGGGTAGTACGGCGGGGGAGGTGCCTGTTCGGGAGGCGGGGGCGGGTAGTATGGCGGTGGGGGCGCCTGCTCGGGTGGCGGGGGATGGTAGTACGGCGGGGGAGGATGCTGGTATGGCGGCGGGTACGGTGGCGGGTACGGGTACGGGTATGGGTGTGGTGGAACCGGGTGTGGGGCCACGTGCACGTTCACCACCTGGTTGTTTCTCCCGCCTCCTCCTCCTGGCCAGCCGGTGAACCATTCGAATCCTAATCCTGCTGGCAATGGTCGATCGATGGCCACGCATATCTCCCTCTTCCTGTTACTTGTCATGGATCCATCGCATCCCCCAGACTCTGCTTAAATAGGCCAGATTTTTGCTCTTTGTTGGCAGGTTTATGCGGGCGGGGGCTGGGGTTGATAGTAGTATCTTGGGGCGGGCGGGGCTTGATACGTGGGCGCCGATGCTTGAGGTGGCGGGGGGTATATCGGCGGCGGGTACTGCTGGGGAGGAGCAGACGGTGGCGGGTACTGCTGGGGAGGAGCAGACGGTGGCGGGTACTGCTGGGGAGGAGCAGGCGGGGGAGGCGCGTACTGTGGGGGAGGCGCGTACTGGGGTGGTGGTGGTGCTGGTGGTACTGGCGCATATGCCGGTCGGTAGTAGTTGGGCGGTGGCGGGGGGTAGTTGTACTGTTGCTGGTAGTTGTTTGTCCATGGAGGAGGGTACTGGGGAGGGTACTGGGGATTCTGCTGGCCTTGCGTGTCCTCCAACGGCTTGAGCGGGGGGCCGGAGCCGGGCTCGTGTCTCCTGAGGAGCAGCCAGTTGATCCATTCCATGCCGCCGGACAGGGGTTTCTTGTCAGGCTGGATTCCTGATTGTTGAGGCATGTCGATGACCACGGGGATAGTCCTTGGGTTGTTGTTGTTGTTCATACTCGTGGTGGTGCTAGCTAGCTCTTTGCCAGCGCATCACCCCGTCTTATATATCGACATATTTGCTTGTTTTACCGGTGAGTATAAAAAGGGCTTCCGGTCCTCCCGAATGTTCGGGAAAACACACAGATGCGCTGCTGGTTGTGCGAGTACAGCGACGACGGTATCGCGCGGAGTCTGTCCCGGTTCATCAGCGAGCAGGCCGTGGTGATGGGGCCGGAGCTCATGGCCGAGCGGGTCCACGAGGTCCTGGTGGAGAAGTGCCCCATGTCCGACGGGATCGGTCTGGACGAGGTGCGGGAACACATATCGCATCACACCCTATGCCCGTCGGTCCGCGTCGCCTGCATCATGCGCTCCCTCCTTAAGCTCACGGACAAGCTCGAGAGCGTCACCACCTCGATCGACCCGGACACGGGCCAGACCGTCGTGGAGGCCAAAAATGTCACAATGTACCTCAAGGTCGTCTCGGAGGTCATGCAGATGTACCGCACGGGCGAGGTCAGCAAGCTGCTCTTTGCGCAGGAGAGCAAGCACAACCTATAAAAAAGACAGTCCCTCTCCCTGTCTGGAACGACGCATGATGAACCGACAGCAGCAGCAACAACAACCGCTGGAGAAGCCCCCAGCCGTCCCACCGCGCGTTGTCATCGTCGAGCCGCTCCGGCAGTACGGGCTGGGACCGACCCTCCTGTCGTTCTACCTGTTCAGCCTGGTCATCCTGCAGTTCCTGCTCGTGAGCCTGGGGGTCAAGCCATCCGTGGGAACTTGCTGACATATCCCTCCACAAAAGCGGGCCAAACGCGTTGTATTTAAGACCGGGTTCCGCTGGGGAGGAAGGAATGTCACGCCCACAGTTTCCAACCAACGCGCCAGCATCCGCCATGGGGCAGGTCGTCAACGGGGGCCTCATCGACTTCCAGGATAACTTCCATCGCGGGCTGGCCGAGTACGCCAACTACATGGCCGTCCAGCAGCAGCAGCAGCAGAGCTTGATGGGGTATTCTCCCTCTGGCGCTCAGCCGGTGAGTCTCGCTGGGTACCCGACCCACCTCCAGCAGCAGCAGCAGGCGTCCCTCATGGCCTTCCAGCAACAGCAACAGCAACAGCAACAACCGGCGGGCATGGCGACGACGGTCCAGAGCAACCAGCTCCCGTGCATCAGCGGTCCTCCCGCCTACGTCCACATCAACGGCCAGACGTACGTGCCGGTGGACTCCCCGCAGGTCGGCAAGCCCGCCATCGCGCAACAGCCGCAAGCAGTGGTCGCGGTGGAGCCCGAGCCCGCCTCCCTCTCCAACGAGGACATCGATCGCCGCGTGTACGCGCAGGTGGAGGCGTGGGCCTCCCGCCAGCGCAAGCCGTACCAGGCTGCTGCTCCCGCCACCGCCGAGTCCGCTGGGGATGGTGGTCGCAAGCACCTCAAGGGGCGCGCTGCTGCTGTGTCCGACGAGGATCGCGCGGCCGAGCGGGTAAACAGCGTCAACGCTGGCATGCGTGGGGGGGGCGGGCGCTTTTACAGCCCGATGTGAGCCGTGTTCTGATATAAAACCCTGTATGGCATGCTCCCTACTATCGATGGCCCGGCCGCAGCAGCGCATTCTCACCCTCGCGTTCCTGCATCCGTCCCCGGATGACCACTGGGTCAATCGCTTGGCCGCGCGCGCGAGCACGCATCAGTTCTGCCACGCCGAGCTGTATTTCGAGAGCATCCAGCAGAGCTTCTCCATCTTGTGGGGCGAGACGGCCGGCTTCCGTGCCAAGAACCTCAGCAATCCCAACTACTCCCTCATCAGCCTCTCCGTGACGGCCAAGGAGTACGACGCGACGCTCGAGTTCTGCAGGAGCGCCGCTAGCCAGGGCCTCGTGTTCGACGATCGCGGTATGTGGGCCTCGTGGTTTGGGCGCGGTCCTCACATTGCCGCGTGCTGCTATGACCCCACCTCACAGCAGAAGGGCTCCACCTTCTGCAGCAAGATCATCGCAGAGGCTCTCCAGTTCGGGGATGTCCGCGAGGCAGCAGGTCTTCGGCCCTCTACCGTCACCCCCAGCCGGCTCTACGAGAGCGTGTTCAGGTCTGGGCGCATCGCGTGCAACGGCGTGCCCTTCAAGCGGCAGGCGCTCATGATGCTCTCGACCATCGGCTGACATCACCCGGGCGGACTTGCTGCGTTTCGACGGGCCCTGCTGGTGGTGGTGCGCTGCTGACGACGCCCCCGTTTGCTGCAGCGTGGGCGGGTCGCTGGGCTGGCAGACGATGTACCGCAGCAGCGTGGGCCACAGCCGGTTCCACCCCGCGAACACGTCCTGCATGGTCTTCCCTCCCGTGATGACGATCTTGCCCGAGAAGAAGCACAGCAGGACCACGGGCGAGGCCTCCGGACGGTAGATGAGACCCGGGAACATCTTGCGCTGGTACGTGCAGTTGAGCGCCATCTGAGCGTACATCCCGTGCAGGTCCAGGCACCCCTCGCCGACGGGGATCTCGACGTGCGCCACCATGTTCTGCACGTCGCAGGTTCCCAGCGTGAAGGTGAAGCCCGGGATACACTCCTGCTTTTTGCTTTCTGGTGCGTGAGTGTTTTTGCAGGCTGGACGCTCGGAAAAAAAGGGAAAGGACCTGCAGCAGGCCGGCGATGAAGAGCGAGGCGTACACGCACTCGTACCACGTCCTGCACCCCGTCACGACCAGCTTCCCGCTCGAGAACAGCAGGGTGGTGCAGTCGGGCTCGTGCAGCCGCACCGTGATGGCGGCAAACTTGTGCTGGTCGTAGAACGAGAACGGGAGCATGTCGTGGATCTTGTTCAGGTCCAGCAGCGGCAGGGAGGATAGGATCTGCGAAGTGGCCACGATGTTGTGCACCGTCGGCAGCGGGGCCCCGTCCTCCATGAGCCGGCGGTCGGTCGTGGGGAGGGAGCTGTACTTGCGCTTCCTCATTCCTCCTCGTTGGCCGTGGGGACGTGACAGGGCGCTTCCCGTTGTGGTTCGAGTCCTCTATAAAAAAAGCCATCTCCACACGCGAACAGAAAAAAGGGAGTGATGCAGCAGCAGCCGAGGAGCTGTGTCCTGTGCGGCATCGATTTGGCTGGCCTGAAGCGCCGGCTCTTCTGCCCGGTCGAGGGAGGGCGGTTCATCACGGATCGGTGCAAGCCCTCCCCGTTCTTGCACGCCTTCCTCGCGCGGGGGGAGCTCGACTGCGATCGGAAGCACTACCTCTGCATCCCCTGCGTCAACTGGAAGCGGCGTGTGGTGCAGGGCAGCCTGCGTCGCGCCTGCAAGCCCATGCTCCAGCTCGATCGCATGATCCTGTTCTTGATGCAGCCGGGACGCCACCAGGAGCCGGACATGCGATGCATGCAGCGTCTCGTCAGGGCGGTGCGCCAGCCCACCAATCCCTACCTGCCCCTCTTCCCCTCGCCGGCTCGGTGGATCGCGTCGAGCATATCCGGGGACACGTACCAGCACTGCGTGCTCGCGTGGTGGGAGTTCAACGGCCGCACCGAGTTCTTCGCGTCGCCGCAGGAGGCCAGGCGGGTCCGGTGCGCCCTCAAGGCGGGGATCGTTCCCATTTCTTCTTGACCACAACATGCTGTACTACATCGGGCGCGTTTGTGCACGGGTCCCCGCGCTGGGTATTAAACTCTCCTGCGTGTGGTGGTGATGCTGCTGCTGGAAGAGCATGAAGCAAAAGGTGTTTTCGAGACTCGTGGTGGGCAACAAGGACATGGTGGAGCTGGAGTCGATGGTGGGCAGCCTGCTGGGCGGGGAGGACAACAAGTGCTCGCTGATCCGGTCCAGCGACTTTGTGAAGCTCCGGCTTCGCGCCCTGTACGACCGAGAGGAAAAGGGCGGAAGCCTGCCGATGCACGTCTTTGGGGAGGGACTCCAGATCTCCCTCGATCAGGGTAACGTCGTCTCCGTGTACCTCCTCTCCATGAGCGTCGACGATGATGTCATCCTGGGCAAGAAGCGCGGCGAGCCGGACACCGGGCGCGGGGACGATCTAGACCTCGAGCGGGTGCTTGCGGGCGGCGGCCTGAAACCTCGTCCGATTCCCGCCGATGAAGGCCTCTGATCCCCCCTTTCGTGTCAGTGTATTAAAGCAAGGAGGCACGGTGTCCTGCTATCGGCATGCCCGCGCTACTTCCTACCCCAAGCCCCTCCTCCGTGAGCGGCGATCGCTTGGTGCACCTCACGGGGTCCGTGGAGCTCTTCACGTCCACCATGCCGGAGAGCTCCTTTGTCGATTTCTCAGACGCAGGCACCCACCCCGTGTTCATCGGCTGCTGGATCGACGGCGTGCGAGGCGAGACGGCTCACGTGTTCTTCCAGCCCGGCGTGGGCGTGGGGACGTTCAAGCTCGCCCTCCCGTTTCGCGACGGTGATTTCGATAAGGTCAAGGTCCAGGTCTCCATGCGGATGCGGGACGACGGCTCGGGCAACCGCCGGACGGTCCCCCTGTGCAGCAGCTGTGCCTACATGCAGCCCATGCTCCAGGGCAATACCGATACGTTCCAGATGCCCGACGAGTTCATCAACGGGAACTACGCGCGGGTGAGCATGTCCATCTCCAACGTGGGGGACTTCCAGGCGCAGCCCCTGCGTCTGTCGGCGTCGAACTTGGATCGGCTCAAGGAGTTCAACGCGGGCATCAAGAAGATGAGCGCGTCGATCGCGGACAACACGGACAAGAACAGCATGGCGTTCATCAACGGGGGCGAGCAGATGAAGGACGGTGGCACCAGGTACACTCCTCCTTGCTTGCTTCTCGTCGCGCTCTCTCTCATGCTTGGAACGCCCGCTTACGTCTTTCTCTTGCCCCCCCTCCTTCCTCTGCAGCCGCGATTGGGCCGGACGGGTCAACATGAAGACGGGCGAGACCGAGCTCCCAAACGTCCAGTCCCATTACGCGATCATGAGCGCGCAGCAGGAGTGCGTGTTGCGGGCCCTCCCGATCGCCATAGTCGCGTACCACATGTACCTCAAGACGATCCACTCGGGCATGACGGCGCAGGAGGTCCTGGCGTTGAGCGATGAGCGGTTCGGTCCTTTCATCGGGCAAGGCCTCCAGATCAACTGCGACGCTGCGGTCTTTCCGTACGAGGAGGACTTCGTGCCGGGGCTCAGCCTCTCCTTCTTCGAGGGCGTGACGGTCGCCGCTATCCCGACGGAGAACATGGTGAGCTCTCCTTTTTCTCTTTTTGTTCGCGTCTGGAGCTAACCCTCCCCCCAAAAAAAAACAGGCCTGGCCGCTCTCCATGGGGCAGTTCGACGGGCGCACCATCCGCGACCTCCGGCCCATCCAGGTGGGCAACGAGTGCAGCATGAAGGACCTCGTGAATCTCTTCGTGCAGCCCCCCTTGCCCCCGGGCTCCATCAAGGCGTTGAACCCCAAGCACGAGTACGTGGCGCTCGTCCCGTGCGAGGAGGGCGCGCTGCCCGAGCTGTACAGGATGCTGCAGGCCGACGATTGCGAGTCCAGCGCGCTCTTCGCGGAGCAGGCGAAGCAGGGGCTCCTCGGGTTTCACCGGCAGCTCAACGACGCTGGCGTTCGGGGGGCCAGCAGGGTGGAGGCCTTGAGGCGCGCGTGCGTCCACGGCGACAAGCACGCGCTCATGGTCGGGGATAAGGTGGACACGCTGAAGAATAAGTGCACCTCTGGATGGGAGATGTTCAAGGATTTCACGCCTGAGAGCTGGGGGCTGATGCTCCGTCTTTTGGACAGGGGGGCGGCCATGCTCCACGAGGGGCACCTCAAGATCATGACGGCTGTCGGGCTCGCGACCAACGCGTCGGCCGCGGAGGAGGTCACGAACACGGCCCAGTACTGCGGGCACTGCTTCAACGTGGGGACGCTCAAGACCCCTGCTATGCCCAAGGCTATCCCTTTCCTCTTGGAGGGCACGGCCTGCATGTACTCCCTCACGGTCACGGACAGCTCGCCCCGTGTCACGGCCACTGTGTATGATAACGAGCAGGGCACCGGCGTGGGCAAGAACAAGATCTTCGACATGGTGGAGTTCCTGAGCGCGCTGTCCGGGACGCTCATGCAGTTCACTCAGGTGATCAACGCGCCCAACGGGGGCATGCCCCAGGACAAGGGCTGGCCCATCCCCGTGAAGGTCACCGGCTGGATGGGCAAGACGTGCGTGTCCCACGCGCTGGACTCCACCTCGAGCGCGCACCTCTCCTTCTACAGCCGCATCATGTACATGGGGTGGCCCTGCACCACCACCGGGCTGGGGTGCATGCCCGTGCAGGAGAGCAAGGCCAAGGGCAACGTCGCGGGGTGCCATCCTTTCGACCTGAACAGCGTGGACATCCGCGGGGTGGACGCGGGGCTCGAGCCGGATGCCATCAAGCTCATGAAGGACATCATGGAGGAGATCGTCCCGCCGCAGGTCCCCCTGGAGCTCGTGCAAAAGGTCGCCAACCTCTGGCTCCCGTGCCGGCCCTTTGAGAAGATCAACACGGAGGCCATCCGGGAGCCCGGCGTCGAGTACAACCGCATCGTGATCATGGAGTCCCCGTGCGCGCCGGAGTACCTGCCCATCATCCACATGGCCAAGAAGAAGCTGGCGGCCGAGATCAACAAGCTCAACGGCGCGCGCCCTGACAGCGACGGTATAACCTTCGTGGCTCTCATGGAGGCCAACAGCTCGATGCTCTGCGCCGACGTGCCGAACAAGGACATAAAGCACATGACCGTCGTCGAGAGCACGAAGCAGGCGCTGATAAACGTCGAGTGGCCCAAGCGCCCTCCCAGGAACGAGAACTGACAAGTAATAATAATAAAAAAACGCTGGCTCGAATCCCTCGGTGCCTCTGCGCTCCTCTCTCGTCCACGCACCGGCATGCCCCCCTCTTCGTCATCCCTGCCGGTGCCCCCTGCTGATACACCACTGCTGGTGCACACGCCCGTGAAGCAGATAAGACGCAAGCCAAAGCGCACCTACGCCATCCCAAAGGTCGCCTTCCGCCGGATCGTGCAGGAGATTGCGGGCGAATGCGGGCGCTCGGACCTGCGCATCCAGCGCAAGGCCTTTGATGCCCTGCAGGAGTCGGCCGAGCAGCTCGTGACCCGGCAGTTCGTGCGCTGCTCGCAGCTCGCGGAGCTGTGCAAGCTGGACACCGTGCGCCACGAGCACTGGAAGTTTGTGCAGGATACCCCGGGGGAGGGCGCGCTACCTTGCTTGGGTATGAATTGACGATCCGGACGTCCTGCTCGCACTCCGTCCCCTGGATCACGATCTCCTCCATGTTGATCCGGATCTCCTTCATCTTCTGGCACCCGACTTCCATGTAGATGAGCTCGAGGAACTTCTGGATGTTCCGCAGCAGCTTCTGCGAGATGCGCTGGGGTTTTTTGCGTGTGTGTTAGTCTCCGCGCAAAAAAAACCCCAGAATAAATTCTGGCTACCTTGCACGTGCTGTAGATGGACATTTCCAGGTTGGGACAGCTGTACAGCATGGCGGCCGCGAACATGCTCACGGAGATGGTCTTGCCGAACCTTCGCGGCGTCGACACCAGCACCTCCTGTGACAGATGGTCCCACCCGTTGACCTCGAGGATCTTCTGGTGGTCCTTGGCGAACACCCCGTGCTTCTCGCGCTTCCAGAAGATGCGCGCGCACGCTCGAATGAAGTTGTCGTGGAACATGCGCTGATGGAACGAGCGCTGCCAACCGCGCCGGTCCAGCGCCTCCAGCCCCTGCCGGCACTTTTGCATGCGCTGGAACCCGTTGCACTCTACCTCCTTGCTGCCTGTGACCATGCAGTTCTCGAGCGCCGTCCGTCGCTGCCTGCGTCGGAGCGTCTCGTTCTCGCGCTCGAGCGCCACGCGGTCGTAGTTGACGAAGTACTCCTCGAGCAGAATAGCGGTGGTCCTCGTGGCTTCTGCCGCGGTCATGTGGCGTGCGGGCGACGGCGTGGATGCCTATATAGCGTGCCTCCCCCCCGCACCCGTTCGCGCCCTAGCGTGTGTGTGTGCAACAATGATCTTTCCGGAGAGCCTCCTCGTGGTACTGGCCTGCACGCTGTCTGGCGGCGTGGTGGTGGAGCAGGAGGAGAACAAGAACAAGAACAACAGCAACAACCACACCGCGACCTGCGGGGTCGGGACGCGCTGGGGCGAGTGCGGCGTCTTGGACCGCGAGATCCACCCGCACCACCTCTCGCTCCCGTGGGCGGTGACGCTCGGGGCCATCGTGACCCTGAGCATGCCCACCGTCCTGCTGCGCTCCAAGCACAAGGGCGAGGGCCTGAGCCTGGTCGCGTGGAACCTCTTCCAGTGCTTCGGGCTCATGCTCTGCTCGTCCTTTCTCACGGACCACCCGAGCATCTGCTTCGTCCTCTCGCTGCACTCCTGCGTCCTCCTCCTCGGCCACATGGAGGTCTCGAGTCCCCTCGTGGGCGCCGACTGGTGGTGGTTCCTGCGGCACCCGGTCGCGCTGGGCCTCCTGTTCTGGGAGGTCGTCCAGGGCCCGGCCGTGTCCGTCGTGCGCTGGCCGGGCACCCCCGGTGGGTCCGCGCTGCCGTGCGCCTACCTCGCCCATCTCGCGGGGGCCATCGTGCCCGACTGCATCCTGCTTTTTTTGCGCGGCCTGCTCCATCTGGGGCGGTGCATGTGCTCCCGCGACGACTAGCCGTATTTCCAGATCGTCTGTGACCCTCGCGTAAAATCTGGAGCGGTGCATGTGCTCCCGCGACGACTAGCCGTATTTCAAACCGCTTGCGGTCCTCGCGTGAGCACGTTATGAAGGTGGTGATCTTCTTCGACCGCGAGCAGGGACGGAAGAGAACCTCCCTGCGCTACATCATGTACGGTAAGTACTCTGGCAGCGGGTTCATGTTCGTGGGCGACACCAACGTGACTTGCTTTGGCCCTATACTCGGACCTGGATACGGATCGACCGTGTTCCAGCAGAGATCGTCCACCAGGCCCGAATACTTTGATACTGTGACCGACTACCTCTTGCTGAGCGTCGACGGGGAAGAGACGCACAAGCTCTTGTCCTCGTGCCAGGCCTGCGCGCAGACCAAGAAGACCTTCAACCTCCACGATCTCCTCCTCATCCACGTCCCCTTTCGCGAACCCAGGGAGATCTCGCTCTACGATGCCACCACGCTCCACGGCACGCAGGCCGTCATCCTGATCCTGCGCGAGTGCCTCAACCCGGACAACCGCCTGAGGCAGGGTCTCGAGGGCCTGCACAGCCGGCAGACCTACACGGAGACCATGTACGAACGCCTGAGGCCGTACACGCTCCCGGTGCTCTGGACGGTTCTGATCGATCTGGTGAGGTGGCCCGACGATAACGAGGAGGGGTGCGTGAATCCTGGTCCCGCTCGATCGGCCGGCATTAAAGCACGTCCCTCCTCGTTTTCTCGGGATTGATGCAGAGGCACACGGTCGTCGGGCTGCGGCTGGTGTGCATGGTGTGCGCCTTGCTGGGGATCTCGGGGCTCTACAGCCTGACCCTCGCCTCTTCCTTCTCCACTTCGAGCAGCGTGTTCGACACCGTGTACGCCCAGTGCATCGTCATCCTGGTGTCCCTGTGCTACTACGGGGTGGGCAAGCTGGTGTACGCCGCGTGCTACCCCCCGAGGCACAAGAAGCCGCGCAGGACCTCCCTCGTGCCGCGCGACGAGGACGGCAACTACATCGACATCCAGCTCACGTCCGTGACGGAGATCGTCATGGGCTCGCCGAAGCTCACCATCCGGAACGTCTGGGTCCTCGTGTACGGCACGGGCTTCGTCCTGTTCGTCTCCGGCTACTGCCTCCTGGGGCTGGACCGCCTGAGCCTGACCGCCTTCGGCTTGGGGATGTTCACGCTCAGCGCGGACGAGCTCATCTGCCCGCGCGCCACCCTGAACAAGCTCTACCTCAGCGCGCGCAGCTCCGTCCTGATGGCAGCGCTCATCTCCATCGTGCTGGTGACGGTCGAGAACATGTCTGAAAACATCCAGGCGATCGCCTCCACGCTGGACCTCTACTCGATCATCTTCGGCTTCTGCCTGCCCGTCCTCGCCCAGTTCGTCATGGTCGCGATCCGGGACTTTCGCAGCTACACGATGGGCACCGTGATCGAGGTGTGCGAGTTCGGGCTCCCCTTCACGTCCTTCCTGGGCATCTTCCACCTCAGCGTGGCCTACGGGCAGCGGTTCCAGCTGCTGAGCGCAGGCCTTCCCGCTGGCGGTATTATTATTAACCAGACGGCGACCAAGGAGTGGTACGCGGTGCACGTCCGCACCGACGGGCCGTTTGTCCTGTTCTACGGCCTGAGCCCCTTGTTGGTCATCCCGTCCCTCGTGGCCTACGTCTCGTGCACGCTGGAGGGCTGCGCAATCGACCCGCTCCTCGCCGTGAGCCTCACGCTCTGCACGCACTACCTCGTGGAGTGGCCGGCCTCGACCCTGGGCATCTACGGGACCGTGTGCTGCGCATTGGCCATCGTCATCCGCATCCTGGCCGAGTACAAGCCGTCGTCGCATCCACCGTTCAACCCCAACATGGTGGACTCGCTGCTCCCGCATCAGGTCGTGTGGCAGCGGGATCGGTCCGTGGAGGAGGTGGAGGAGCTCACGCGCGATCTCGGTTCTGTCATGGAGGTGGAGGAGGCTACTACTAATACACCACGCGGCTAGCGCTTTTTATTGCTCTTATCAGCGGTGGAAAACAAGACGTCGAGCTTGCCCGAGCCCTTGGCCGCGGATTCCAGCTTGGCGTTGGCCTTTTTCGCGGGGACAGGCTTCTTCTTCGCGTGCGTTTGCGGCTGTGGTGCTGTTTTTGTTGTTAGTGCCTCCTGCTCCTCCTCGGCTTCATTCTGGCACTTGAGCAGGCCCTCTGGTGTCATCTCGTTGACGTTGGAGAACACCTGCACCTCCTTGCCGTCGGGGAAGCGGTACATGTCCACGCCGTTCTTCCGCAGGTACCCGTGCTGGAACATGTCGAAGTCGCGCTCGTGTGTGGCCATGTTGAAGGGCCTCTTCTTGTTGTCCTTTCGGCTGCCGTTCTCGTCGGACGCTTTCCCCGACCAGGCGTCCAGCTTGCCAGACCCCTTGGCAGCCGCTTCCAGCCTGAGGTTGGGCTTGGGGGGTGGCGGCTTGGGCAGGAGGACTCGCGCCGCGCAAGGAGGAGGAAGAGGAGGGGCGGGCGGTGGATGGACCGTGGTTGTCGTCGCTGGCCTGAGCCATGTGGCCTTGATCATCGTGACGGGCATGGCGGTGGCGCTAGCTGTAGTTACCATCACCAGCAGCTTGGGAGGGGATGGCGCCTTTTTTACCGTCGTCTCGCTCTCTCGTCTGCGTGCCGTTGTTGCTGATGCCCTTTCGACGACGACGCTCTTCTTGTGCTGCGGGCAGATGGGCAGGCCTCTTGGGACGAGGCACCCGCACGACGAGGCCTGCGCGAGGCACCGGCTGTGGACGAGCTTTTCCCATCGGGGGTGCCACGCCATGCCCGCGCGCCGGAGCTTGCCAATGAACCGTCTCTCCAGGTCCCCCAGCATCCTCTCCCCGAGCCCCGCCATGAGGCCGTGCATCCCTTCCCCCAGCATCTCCTCCCGTATCTCCTGCGCCTCCTCCTCGTACCTCTCCGTGAGCTCCTGCACGCTCTCGAACTCGGGCTCGCATGGATACGCCATCGGGGTCCCGCACACCAGGCAGATGAGCCTGCACGCCGCCTGGCAGATCTCGCCTGGCAGCGCGAGGTCCAGCAGCGGCAGGCCCCCAAACGCCTTCGAGCACTCCCGCTGCTCCTCGTTGATCCTCTCGCTGTCTGCCTGCACGCGGTCCGTGGTGCATGCCCCTCCCCGGTAGCACAGGGGGCAGTAGTCGCGCTGGATGCAGACCTCGCGCCGCATTTGATGCTGTTTGCGTCGCGTGCTTTCTTCTTTTTTTTATCAAGTCCCGCCTGGGCAGCCTGGTTTTGGCTGGATTTTCCCGGAACCGCTGGAAATCCCCGGGACCGCTGGATTTTCCCGGTCTGGGCTTTAAAATGCAGGGGCCTATAAATTTCGGGCATCCGGTCGACGCATGAACAACACCCATCAAACAGGCAAGCAAGCATGCAGGCAGACGATTCTGGAGTACACGAGGCAGGGAGCGCATGCTCGTCTGAGGGAGCTTCTCCCGTTCATATTCGACTCACACAAGATCTTCACGCTCGAGGAGCAGAGGAGCCTGCTGAGGGAGTGCTCGCTGACTCCGCGCCTGGAGAGGACGCCCTGGCACCGCGTGACGTTTGTGGTGGGGGGGGAAGCGCCGTCTTTGAGTTCGTCTCCGATGCTCTCATGCCCGCGGTCGTCGACGTCGCAGTCCTCGAGTCCTTTGCCTACGCCCTCTTCGACATCGAGAGCTGCATCGATGAGCTCGAATCCCTCCTCCAGAGGCTCGCCCGCACCATCTGCGTCTCCGTGATCAAGACTTTTGTGCGCGGGGGCAGGCCCGGGCTCGTGACGCTCCACAAGGTCCTGCCCAACGTCTTCCGGACCTTTTGCGTGCCCTCCCCGCACGACGTCCTCATCCAGTGCGGCCTCGTCCCCGTCTACCCGGACACGGTCTGCGAGTTCCCGTCCTTCTTCTTCCAGCCGGACCTCGACGGCTGCTGGATGATCGAGCAGGACTCGGGCAAGGCGGAGCACAGGATGATGAAGCGCAAGCGCTCGTCCGAGCCTCCTCCTCCTCCCATCAACAACAAGACGTCCGCCGAGCTGCAGCAGGCCTACGTGGGCGTGCGCGTCGGTTGGTCCAGCGCGTCGAACTCCTGAATCAGATCCTCGATCTCCCGGTCGTCCTGCTCCTCCTCGTCGAGCAGCGGGCCGTGCTTGAACAGCACGCCCCCGTTCACCACAAACGCTGCGGTCAGGAGCTGAAGGAGCGTGGGCTCGTCCCCGAGTCCCTTTAGGCAGCTCTCCACGGTCTTCTCGTTGTGCGTGTAGCGCAGTTTAATGAAGTCCATCTTTGCCTTGAATCCCGCGACCAACTCCGGCGGCGCGGGGCGGTGCACTTGCTTGGTCGCGTGCTCGTACACGTCGTCTTGGCGCGTCGCTGGATTATTATTATGATTGCGCGGTGTGGCGGGTGCCTCCTCGCCCCCCGACTGTCGGAGGCAGGCGCCAGTCTGGTGGAATGTCGTCTCGTTACCCTTCATCGCTGCGTCATTGTGCGCGCAAGGAGGGCTTTAATAGCCAGACACGTCGGGTTTGCGCTCGCAACAACTGGAGATGTAATGATAATACTCAACGCCGTCGGGCGGAGTTCGTGTTACAACTAGAAAATCTAACAAGCCTAGCGAGGCTCGGACCCGACGCTGCGCATCAGGGCGAACGGGTCCATCTCGTCGTCGTCAAACTCGAAGGACAGCTCGCGGAGCCACCAGCCCCCGACCCCGTTGGACCGGAACAAGGCGTCGATGTGGTAGTGCAGGGCCACCGGGAAGACGAGCTCGCCGCGGCTGAGCATGAGCAGCATCGCCTTGGTGAGCCCGAGGATCCCGAACTTGTACCCGTTGAGCCCGTCGGTGAGCATCGTAAACGCCTCATCGATCTTGGCCTTGTGGAGCTCCGGGTTGCCGATCTTGCACCCGTTGGCGGTGTGGCACGCCTCCTGCAGTTTCGCGAGGAAGCTCTGCTGCTCCTCGCCGTGCGTCTTGCTCGTCTCAATCAGCCACTTGAGGCCCTCCGGCGTCGACGCGCACCAGCCGAGCTCGTTGCCGTCCTTGGGCGAGACCCCCCAGCGCTGGTCCTTGGGCGTGACCTCGGCGATCCACGTCTGCCGGTCGCACGTCGCAAACACGGCGCAGTTGGCCGGGTTCTCGCGGAGGCACTTCGACTCCGTGTACACAAAGAGCAGGGCCGAGAGCCTGTTCCACGTCTCGACCATCCCCGCCGTCATGAGCACGTTGCCGCCGACGTCGTCCTTGAAGATCTCGGGGCGGGTCGTCTTGGGCAGCGTCTCGTTGAGCTGCAGCCACGCGCGGTACAGCTCGCAGAACTTCTCGTGGCCCAGCGCCTCGATCTTTGCCCGCGCCTCCGCCAGCGCCGCCTTCTTGATCGCCTTGAGCTCGTCCTTGGTCGCGTCCGCCGGCGTGGCCCTCTTGAGGAACCGCGTGTCGTCGCCCCTGCGCTCCAGCACGGCGTTGAGCATGTCCGGTGACACGCGCGGCGAGCTCATCGCCACCTCGTACGGGTACCGCGGGTCGATCTTGGAGTGCTCCTCGCTGAACCTGGACTTGCCCAGGCACATGACGTAGCGCTCGTTGTACTGCTTGCTCCGGAGGCCGGGCGTGAAGCTGTCCAGCTTCGCGGGGTCGTTGGTCGTGAAGGGCAGCGCGACGTGCGCCTTCTCTTGCTTCAGGATCCAGTCGATCGTGACCTTGCACTTGATGATGCTCAGCTTCTTCTCGTCCTCGCCAAAGACCGTCGTCTCATCCGGGACCGTGCGCAGGTGCGGAACGTCCTCGTCTGGGTTGTACAGGATCCGCCAGACGGAGAGCATGGCCGTCTTGTTGATCTCCTTCTTGTTGGGGGTCTGGAAGTCGAGCACAATGTAAATCTCGTCCTCCTCCTCGCCGTGCTCGAACAGGCAGACCGTCTGCACTTGGGTGTACGGCTTGTCAAACGGAGAAAGCATCCCCGTGACAGAATCCCGGCGAGGGCTGTGCATCCTGGTGGGACGAGTAGGCGTGAAGTCGTAGGAGAGTTTGGAGCAGCTCATTTCAGGGTTTTGGGCGTGTTTGTTTTTCGTTGCAGCTCGCCGGTCTTTATTAACCTTGTTTTTTTTCTCGCGGTGCACGTGAGTTATTCCTGGAAATTTTTAAAATCCATTTTTGGATGCGTGTTGTCCGGTTTTTTTCAGGCCCACGTGCCGGGTTCCTGTAATCGAAAAAAAAACTATTTCTGGAATTACGCTTTTATTAATAAAGTTTATCATCATCGTGCAGACAACCACTAGCAGCAGCAGAACATGACCGACAACGCGCAGATCACCGCCAGCAAGCAGAAAGCAGAAGAGACCGGGCGGGTCGCCAAGCTCGTCGTCGATGGATTGCTTCTCGTATCGCAGGTGTTTCGCGACCGCCGCATCGACGATCTCCTCAAGCGCAACGCCGTGCTCGAGGCGGAAAACGCGTGGAACCGTCTGGGAAGCGAGGCTCTCCAGAGGGAGCTCGATCTCGTCGTCAACTTTCGCAGGCTCGTCCCGGTCTGCGGGTGCGTGGCCTGCTACGTAGCGCACCGGTGGGACACGCGAACGGTCTATCCTGAGGAGATCCCCGACTTTTTTCACTCGCCGGACCCGACGTCCCTGCTGACCCCCCCGTGCATCATCCTTCGGTGCCTCATCTTCCACGCTGAGAGGCTCGGCTTGACGGTCAAGTCCGTGAACCTGGACATCCCCGACGTCGTGGCGTCCATCGACCTGTTCCAGATCCCTCGCGACTGCCACCTCGTCGTCTGCTTCGAGGAGCGGGGCTGGCGGCTCAGCTACGGCCTCAAGCTCAGTCGCAAGAACTTCCACCTCAACCCCCATCTCGACACGCTCGCTCATCTCTTGCACCTCTTCCATCTGGACGAGTTCTGCGTCGTCTACGGCAGGGATTACGCTACTGCTGCCCCGGTTGGCGCTCGCTTGTTGGGCGCATAGCTTGTTTACCCACGAGCCGTCCGTAGCTCGTGAGCCGCCCGTTAAAAAAATAATTGGCGATAAAGGCATTGCAACGATCGTTCGTTCGCGCGAGACGGCACGCATGGACGAGCATCATCTAGCGCTTATCAGGGTGGACGCCATGTTAATTCTGACATTATGTGAGAACGTTTGTGATGACTCCACGCTGGTAATTATCAGAGACGTAGCATCACGTATCCTCGAGTCTTGCTCTAGGACATCCAAGCGTTCTCGGTCGCCTGCGCCATCTGAGGCCCCCGTTGCCAAGCGAGCCAGACACTCTCCGGACGCAGATCAGGAACAATCAGAAAAAGTAGATCTTGTGGATCAAAGCAAGCGGGCAGGGAAGTTTGTGATCCCGTTTGGGAAGCACCAGGGGAAAACGATTGATTCTACTCCTACAACCTACTTGTGCTGGCTCATGGGCGTGAAGCAGGACGGAAGAGAGTTCATTCACAAGACGGACGAGGCGCTGACCTGGACGCGGGCTCGTCATGCTGTTACTCTGGCTCAAGTCCAGACCTTTCTCGTGTGGCGCTGTTGGGCATGTGGTTCTCAGGATGTGCGCTTCAGACATGCGCGTCTGTGTACCTCTTGTTGGCACGATGCCGAGTAAACAAAAAAAATCAGCCCGACCCGCTCCCCCAGAACCGTCTCTTGCGGCGTATCTGGATCACGTCCTGCTCCTCCAGCACGACGGGTTCGGACTTGCGGAGCACGTACACAGCGAGCGTGAAGGTGGGATTCGGGCCGCCGAGGACGCGCGCGCAGACGGAGGTGATCCGGAGGGGATCGACCTTGCGTATCAGCTCCATGTCGCGCAGCTCGATCTCGGTGTTGGTCTTGCTGTCCATGCTCCCGGTGACCTCATACCCCTGGTTCTTGGGCGTGACAGACCAGGACATGCACAGCTTGAGCGCGTGGAGCACGTAGATCACGTTGCGCACGTTCGCCCGGTCGTCCTCCAGCACGCCGTCGAGGACGGGCTCGCTCGGCAGCTTGACGCACGTCGAGACCTCTGATCCTTGCATGCCCGCGCCCTCCGCGCTCCCCCGCATATATATGAGATCCGGCCAGCCCCTGGCAAGAATGGCCACGATGGTGTACGCGGTGGAGTCGTGGATCCTGGCCCTCATCAGCTGGGCCTGGCTGTCGTTCCAGGAGATCTGGGCGTGGAGCCTGCTGAGCGCGCACGTCTTTTACGGGCTCATGTTCCTCAGCACCTGCAACGTCCTCGCGTGCGGCTTCGCGCCAGAGAGCACCGCCCCCCGCAGCGCCTACTTCGCGGCCGTCCTCGCCCTGTCCCTGCACAGCACCGTCTGCATCCTGGACACCCTGCCCATCGCGCCGACCTTCTTTGGCAGCCGGTTCGAGTCCCCCCTCCTCCTGAACAGCACGACCTGCACGCTCGCGCGGTCCAACCAGCTCTACTTCTTCAGCAACACCCAGCTCTACCTCGCGCAGGCCGGCGCCACCCTCGCCTACCTCGTCATCCAGCTCGCCGTCTCGGGGGCGGGCCTGCTCGACGCCGAGACCCGCTCGCTCTGGCCGGGCCCGACCTGGGGGGCGGGCGTGGGGGTCCTCCTGTGCGGCCGCTTCATCAGCACGTTCGACGGCATGGCGTCGGGCACGCAGCCGGGCGGCAACAACAAGTTCTTCTCGATCTTCTCGCTCCCGGTGGCGGAGTTTGCCTTCCTCTTCTACGGGTTCATGTACCTCCTGGGCATCCTGATCGGGATCGACGGCCTGCTCTTCCCGGGCCTCGCCTGGCGCAAGAGCGTGCGCTACGTCTCCTTCACGGCCGTCCTGCTCTTCGCGGCGTTTACCGGCTGGACCCTGTTCTACAAGGGCCTCGTCACCCCCAGCCTGCTCGGCCTCCTCATCCTGATCCTACTGCCTGCCGTCGCGGGCATGGTCGAGGCGGCGCAGGCCGTCGAGCTCCCCCCTCCCTCCTTGCCTCCCCAGCAACAGCAGCAGCAGGCTCCCCCCTTCGCGCAGCGCCCGCCGTACCCTGGCTCCTACTACCCGCAGCAGCAGGCGTTCCAGGTCCCCCCGCTGTCGACTTCTTGGGGCCCGCCGTCCGCGCCGCTGGGCTTGAGTCGGCAGGCGGGCGCTCCCCTCCGCCAGCTGCGCCACATCATCCCCACGCCGGTCGAGATGCTGGCCGAGAAGAACAAGCGGGCTTAAACGCGCCAGCTGACTGAGGCGGGCTTAGTAGACACCACGTGCGGAGAGATAGACCGCGTGTGCGTCCAAAAACGCGGACAGGGCACACTATTTAGGGGCGCGTCCGGTGCAGGGCAAGATCACATGTACGGCACGAATTCATCACTGCATTTTTTCCTCACCTTGCTCAACGCGCTCTGTGTCGTCACCGGTCTGATCATGAGCATCGCCGTGCTGTCCCGCGTCCTTGGGGCCGGATGCGAGGAGGGTACCTGCCAGTCCATGCTCTACATCACCACCACGTTTCTCAGCACGCGGAGGATCGAGACCACTCTCGGCTGGCCTGTCGCGACCGAGCGATCCCTGAGCGACGGCATCCAGACTCCCTTCAACTACGTCGACACTGGCAAGGACCGGTCCTACCGCTTCGGGCACTACCTCGAGTGCATGTACACGGCGCGCATGGCGGACAAGGCCTGCCCTCCCACGCTCGTCTTCACCGATTACGCCAGCTGCGTCTCCACCAACATGAGCAGCGCGCTCGACGTGTGCGCCTCCTTCCCTACCTCGAGCAGCGCCGGCCTCTTCCACTGGCCCACCTCCGAGGAGTACCTCAGCTGCCTCTGGAACAACCCCGTCTTCCAAAACTCCGAGAGCCAGCGCGCCAGCAAAAACGTGTTCCGCTCGTGCGTGGACAGGTCCCTCTGGCCCTTCTTCGAGGTCCCGCAGAGCATCGACACCCCCATCTTCATGGGCTCGTACAACTGGGCCCTGCTCCTCGTCACGGGGCTCATCGTCATGACCAGCTTCGGCGTGTACACGGCCAGCTGGAAGGAGGACGGCGTGATCACCAAGGGCGAGCCGGGCTACCTCATGCGGCTCGGCGTCTTCTGGTCCGCCATCGCCCTCGCCTGGAACGTGATCTTCTTCGCCATGTTCGTGTCCATCGCCTTCCGTAACGCTGGTGAGTTCCAGAAGGGCGGGGGGCTGCCCACGACGTCGTCCACCACCTTCCTGACCATCGCGGTCTACGCTGTGGCCGTCCTGTATTTCCTCAGCACCGTGCTCCAGCCGGCTCGCAGGTCCTTCAAGGCGTTTTACACGGGCGGGCAGGGGGGGACCGCCAAGATCGTGTCGGTCCTGTCCTCCACCGGGGTGTGCGCCCCCGACGATTACGAGAGCCAGCAGCGCATGCTACCCGGGTTGTCGGCGACCCTCCCCGCCCTGAAGCCGGATGGGAGCGGGGGGTACACGCACTCGCACGAGTTTACGCTGGCAGAGGAGGACGTCGCCAAGTACTACACCCCGCCCATGCTCGCGACGTGGGCCGACTCCTACATCGCCGACGTGTGCATCGTCATGGGCATGGCGGGCGCGACGGGCCAGCTGAGCACGGATCAGGCGTGGAACCTCTTCACGTTCACCCTCTCCTACCGCATCCTCAACATGATCATCAGCCGGTGCATATCCGACGCCTTCATGAACAACATCCGGCTGGACAAGGACGTCAACGAGGCCAAGAACAGCATCGTGACCCGGCCGCACATGTTTTACTCGTTCAAGCGCGACAACCACGGCAAGGGTCCCGATGAACGGACGCACTGGAAGAACCGCGCGACGGGCAAGTCGTCCGGGCACAACACGGACGTCCACCTCAACGTCAAGATCATAGGGCTCTCCACCCAGCTGGCCGCTGCGTACCTCTACGTGGGCCTGCTGTTCCTCGTGTTTGGCCAGAACAGCGCGCTCAACGACTTTGGGGTCTTCAAGGGCTTCTTCGTGACGTGCTTCATCATCCCCGAGGCGCTCCGGCTCCTGCTCCATCTCTTTTACCAGCTCATGTACGACCACAGCGATGATGGCGTCCCCTGGATGCTGTACAACTCCGCGTTTTTCCTCTGGATATGGGATTACGTCTTCCGGATCATCTACATCAGCCTCGTCATCTTCGAGACCAGCAACAACCCTGGCACGTTTGATTTCCTCAAGACGCAGACCAACTCGCTGATGCGGGATTACGTCGTGAGCATGCTCTGATTGTAATTGCAGCGTGAACATGTTCTGATTAAAGTTACAGCGTGAACGTCTCTCTCTCTAAAAGTCAGAAGATGAGCACGCACAGTCCCGTGAGCACAAACACCATAGTCTCCTCGTCCATCTTGACCTCCGCGACCAGCACGGACGACACCACCAGCAGCGCGACGTTTACGGCCAGCACGCGCAGGACCGGCGGTATCGCCATCATATATATCTTATTCTGTCCTGTTTTCGCGGGGCGTGTTATATAAAGATGGGTCTTGAGCACATTCCGTCGTCGTCTCTCTCCTGCCTGCAACGCATGCCTGCCCACAGCACCACGACACCAAACACCACTACCACCAACACGCTCCTGTGGGGGACAGCGAACCCGGAGGGCTTGAAGGACTCGTACCGCGGGGTCTACCTCAACGCGAGCGACATCACCAGCATGGTCGGGCAGGTCTCCGACGCCAACGCGCGCGGCCAGAGCATCCCCGTCAAGCTCGAGCACTCTGGCGTCGCCTTGGGGAAGGTGGTCTCCGCGTGGGAGAACGGGAAGGGGGCCCTCGAGTGCGTCCTGGAGATCGACGAGCGCCTCCTCGAGGGCTCCATCAGCGCCGAGTTCGTCCGCACGGGCATTTGCAAGGACCTCTCGCTCGGGTACACGGTGGAGATGGCCCAGTCCAAGCAGACAGGCCATATCAGCTCCAGGAGCAAGAAGCTCAACGAGATCTCCATTGTCGTCAAGGGGGCCAGAAGCAAGTGCAACGTGCACGGCATCAGCAAGAAGTCTCTTGGTGGACCTCGACCTTGCCCGTTCTCTGGTTGAAGTTCACGATCAGCCCTCGGAAACGCGCGCGCTCCGTCGTCGTGAGGCTCTCCAGATACTTTCTCATCTGCGGCGAGCTCTTGCTCGGGCACCACATGTTCGCCTTGAACTCCACTATCAAGTCCCCCACGATGATGTCGCACCGCCCGAAACCCACCACCTCCCCCATGTAGTAGATGGGCGTGATCACCTCAGACCGGATGGCAATCTGCGCCCGGTTGAGGCTCGTGATCATCGCCCGATGGTACACGCGCTCGCTGTGCCCCTTCCCGAGCACCCGCATCACCTCGCAGGCGTGTGTCCGCACGGTCTCTGCAACGGGATTGATTTTTTTTGGCTGCCTCCTCGTCGTGGCGCTGTCCGTGCAGATGAGCCTGACCGTCTTGTTCGCGTGTCTCTTTGCTCGTGGGTGCATATGCCCTCACTGTCTCTCTCGCTCTAGCAGTAGTAGTAATAGCATCAGTAGTAGTAACCACCCGCGAAAATACACGCCATCATTTTTTTATTAGTATTGCTCACTCGTCGATCCTCCTGCGCTTCATCCTCTGGACGGGCATCCCAGGAGTCCTCGTTCTGCGCTGGAAACGGATGGGCGGGGGCATCATCGTCGTCGCACGGGACGGCCATTCGACCTCGAGCATGCAGTCATTCAGTCGTCCCCCCTCTTCCTCGCCCAAGCAGATCCTGCTCTTGACCGGCTGTATGGCGGTTACGAGAGCAGACCTGCTGTAGTCCAGCGACTCACGCAGTCCCACTTGGATGATGGTGCCTGTGCTAGCCAGCCAGACCACACATGATCTCTGTCCTACCTGTCTGAGCAGCATGCAGTCTTGCCAGTCTCTCGTTTGCATCCCTCTTCTGCTAAAACTACTACTATCTTTCACCACCTCCTCGCGCGGAACGCGTGTTCTTTTTATTTTTCTTGCTACTACTCCGTCTGCATAAACGTGTATCCGGCCGTCGCGACCCGATGCATGGTGTGCGTGTCCACCGGGTGGCGCATGATAAACAAGCCCAGCGACACGAAAAACACTAGCACGAGCACCCAGTCCTTGAAGCACAGCGCGGCGCAGAAGAGCATCACCCCCAGCAGGCAGTCCTCGCAGACGTACAGGCACGCCACGCACGCCAGCGTCGCAAACGCAGGGACACCGATCTCCCACAGCCGCGCTCGACAGGCGCTCTCGTACAACCGGTTGCGCTTCTCCGTCACTTCCAGCAGCTGCTGTGCCTCCTCGTCGTCGTCTCCCTTCTCTGACATGATTTCTCGCTCGAGGATGCGCCAGACTCCGCTTTTTATAACGGCTAGGTCGAGTGCTTGACCACGTTGGCGATGTACTTTGGCGAGGACTACATCAAGTGCTTGACCACGTTGGCGAGCGCTCCCGTGTACGATGACGCGAGCTGCACGTCCCATGGGTTCACGGCCAGCGTGATGGCAGAGGCTCCACGGGCGGACCTCCCGTGCGAGTTCCTGGGCTGGTGAATGCACGTCACGTACAGCTTGCCTTGCTCGGGGTTGCGGATGTTGGGCACGTTGAGGCGCACGTAGAGGACCTTGCCCTGCCTGCCCAGCGCCTTGTACTTCTCCTCGGTGAGCACGTTCATGTCCAGGTACAGCACCTCTCCCACCGGAATCAGGCACTCCTTCAGGACGTCCAGGAAGAACAGCTTGGCCACGTCCATATCCGCCGACACCAGGGCGTTGTACGTGCAGTCCGACACGTCCAGCAGATCCCCCCCTCCGTCTTGCGAGCTGCTGATCAGGCAACCAATCTTATCGCTCTCCTCCTGCGTGCCCGGGTCTATCGACTTCACCACCACGGCAGCGCCCAACCTCCTGATCAGCGGGGTGATGACCACGCCCGTCTCGCGGATCTTCTCCTCCCATTCCATGAAGGACCAGTTGTTCACCCTGTTCCTGCCATCGTCCTCCAGCGAAAACGTCTCGACCACCACATTCTCCGCCCTCGTGTTCACGCTTATCATCCCGTACTCGCCTCCCTCGGCGGGGTGCGGCACGTGGAACGTGTACCGCGTGTCCGGCTCCAGCGCGTACGACGAGGTGAACGCGTTGGCGGGCACCTCCATGATGTCGCAGTGCAGCAGCTTGTGGATCGCGCTCAGCTGCGATACGTGGAGCATGTCCTCAGGCAGGAACCGCCCGCAGGCCTTGGCGATGGGCAGCACCCCGTTCTTCACAAAGGAGGGCTCGTCCGGCCGCAGGAAGTGCTTCGGGCGGGGCACGTCCGGGATGAAGAGCCGGGTCGCCGTCGTGGAGTGGTCGAACCGAGGCGTGGGGCACACGTTCCCGGGCGTGGTCGCGGCTGGCGCGTGGGACAGGATCGTCTGCACCAGGTTGTTCGCAAACCCGTTGCTCACGTCTGGGTGGATGTCCGTGCTCCCGATCAGGCTCACCACGGTCAGCAGCGACCACACGTTCACGCCGATCGCTTGCGACTGGATCTGCTGCTGCTCCCTCGTCCTTTTTTCCAGTAAAAACAAGTAAAGTGTCAAAACCAAGTGCCAAAAAGAAACAGGAAATCAAGAATGTGAAAAAAAAACCTGATATTGAACTGCTTGGCGAACGCTGGGTGCGCCGGTTCCAGGTAGTTCATCATGCCCGACGCCCTGCGCTCGAGCCCCAGGCAGGCCAGGTGCTTGGAGCTGTAGAACATCTTGGAGCTCATGAGCCCCCTGAAGTCGGGCGCGAACCGCTCCGCCAGGTACACGAGCGCCAGCCGGTACGTCGCGACCTCGGGCCCCATGTGGCACTGACCGAACAGCTTCTCCCCGTACTGGGTCACGATCCGTAGCGCCACCTTGTGCGAGATGTCGTGCGTGTCGTCCTTGTCCTTGTTCGGCGGCACGCGGAGCAGGCTCGTCTTGGGGTTCGCCGGCATCATCTCCATGTTGGCGTCCCCTGAAATGTAGCACGAGATGTTTGTGTTATTGCACATCGGCGCGTCCTCCGCGGGGCAGAACCGGTTGTTATCCAGGCAGATCTGGATGAAGTCGCGGATCTTCGTGTAGTCCTCCTTGAAGCTCACGTCACCGCCGTCCGCCATATCGAGGTTATCTGGCGGCCCTTCCAGCTCGAAGAACCTGTGTGTTTGTTTGTGCGTTCATTCACGTCATTGTCGTGTATCAATCAAGACAAAATCAAGACAAAATATAAACCTGTTCAGGTTCCTCGTGTTCACCACGGGGCATCGCAGGTGGTCAGCGATCATGTTGGTCATCAGCAGGCTTCCCATGTGCACCCCCCTGTACAGCAGGTTGCAAAACACCATGGGCACGTTCACCATGGTCAGCGCGTCCGTCTGGATGTCCATCCACAGGTGCTGGATCGAGTCGCTCTTCGACTTGCCTTGCGACAGCGCGTGCAGCGTCTTCAGCCAGATCGTCATCACCACCCCGCGCGACTTGTACCCCTCCCGCATCCGGCTGAAGTTGTCCCGTATGAAGACGTCCATGCAGCTCGAGAAGAACTGCTTGATGTAGTAGCACCCCCAATCGTAGTACGCGGACACCACGGGATTCACCTCCGTCTGCACCGCGCCAATGTGGTTCAGCAGGCCCACAAAGAGGCCGGCAAAGTTGGACGTGTACGCGATGCAGTTCACGGCCATGTCCTTGTTTTCCAGCGGCTGGTTCCTCGCGGTGTTGGCGTTCACGTCCGTGTGGTTCAGCTCGGTCCGCAGGCGCGCAGGCGCGGGCGCGGGCACCCCCGGCGTGATGACAGCAGACACCACGTCCAGCGTGTTCCCTTCCTCCTTCTGGTCGTTGTTCTTGGACCCGACGTTGGACGAGAGCACCACGATGCAGTTGTTGCCCATCTTGCGCTTCCGCGAGGCGACCCGCGTCGTGTTGACCTCCTGCGAGTTGAACGAGACGACCGTGCCCGCCTCGGGCCCTCTCGGCGGACCGTACTGGATCAGCGTCTTCAGGCTGTCCCGGATCTCCGTGAGCGACATGCTCTGGAAGTTGGCGTCCGCCGGCGGCACAGCGATCAGCCGCCCCGCAGCCGCTTGCGCCGTGACCAGGTTCTCCCACACGGTCGCCGTGAACCGCATGCAGTTCACAATCAGGTTGTGCCGGTCCTTGGGCGGGATCATCAGCTTCTCGTACAGCGCGTTCCACACATCCATGACGCGCGCCAGCAAAAAGTCCATCCCCGTCGTGTTGGGCTTGACCCGGCACGGAACAGGTCCCTCAGGTGTCATGGTCTGGAAGTGCCCGTTCCCCGCCATCACCACCACCGTCACGAAGAAGAACGTCCTGGATACACGCACGTCCCGAGGTCGTTAGCGTGTTTTTTTATTTTAGAATGTTCTAGAATATTCTAGATTTCTATCTTTCTCTAGTATCTATCTATTACTACTCTCTATCTCTCTCCCTCTCTATACCTTTACCCCCCTCGACCTACCCAGAAAGTTTCTGAGATGACCCAGTGGTTCATGACCCGCGTGGTTCATGGTTCACGGTTCACGGGTCAGGTCTGGTTCATGGTTCATGGTTCATGGGTCAGGTCTGGTTCATGGGTCAGCGGGTCAGCGGGTCAGGTCAGGTCTGGTTCATGGGTCAGCGGGTCAGCGGGTCAGGTCAGGGAGGCTGGGGGTGACCCGGGGTCAAGACCTTGCCAGATTTTAAAACTAGAAAAAAAAGTGAGGAGGAGATCACGTACCATGTCTCGTTCGTGTCGGCGAACTTGAACATGAGCTGGGCGAGCATGACCTCGAGCGCGCCGAGCAGGTTTCCGGAGTTGAGCGAGAAGTAGTGGTTCATGTCCTCCCAGACCTTCATGAAGCAGTTCCATGCTCTGTACATGCTGTCGTACCGGCGGTTCTTGGACACCCGCTTGCTCTTCTCGTGGATGGTGTTTCGGATGGAGTCTGGTGAGCCCGTGCACACCTCCTCGAACGGCATGAGATCGCAAATCGCCTTCATCTGCACGACCGTCGCGCTCCTGAAGACCTGGCACTCCACCATGCTCTCCAGGTTCTTCACCGCGCTCGCTAGGTAGTCCCTTTTGATCCGCAGCACCTCCTGTATCGACGCGCCCTTCGAGCGGCGGACCTGTTGTTTTTTTTGTTAGCTCAACCAACCAGCATAACAGCATGAAAAAAAAGCTCGACCAACCAGCAAAATAGCATGAAAAAAAAAGCTCAACCAACCAGCATAACAACCTGAAAAAAAAAGAGAGATAAACCTGAATGTCCGTGCGCAGGGCCTCGGACCACATGCGCTGCCGGTTCGCCAGCACCAGCGAGCTGAAGGGGTCCGCATCGGGTCCGTAGTAGGTCCGCAAGACGAGCAGGGGGTTGGCCTTGCGCTTGTCTTTGAGCAGGTGGTCGATCTCGGGGCGCTGGTCCATCTCCGAGCTGTGCACCAGGAACGCCGTCAGGATCGCCCGCGTGAGGTCCGGCAGGGCCAGGTCCGCGTCCCCGATGCTCGCGATGAACACGGAAAAGTTGCCCCTCGCGCCGTTGGAGTCGAACTTGTGCATCAGCGGCAGCGGGGGCAGGCCGAAGATCCGCACGTCGTTCTCGGGCCCCACGTCGACCGGCCAGCCCCCCGTGTTGAGGGCCATGTCGGGACACGAGCTCTTGTCCTTGCAGTTGTCGTACTTTTCGATCCCGCTGAGCAGGTTCACCTGGCGCTGGGCGTCGATGTTGATGGATTTGTGCATGTACGCCAGCCACTCCACCGTGAACTCGTCCAGGCGCTGAAACGTCATCTCGGGGCATCCGATGATCCGGATCGAGGCGAGCGCGGTGCCGGGGTGCTCGGTCTTGATGATGTTGAATATCTTGAGCGGGATCTGGAACGGCGAGAGCACCGTCGAGGTCCCCAGCTTGCCGCCTGGCTCCATCCAGTACTCCTCCGGCAGACCCACCTTGCGCTCGTCCGCCGCCAGGTTGCAGAAGCATTCGAACCGCATGATCTCCTTGAAGAAGCTCGACGATTCGAGGTAGAGCTCCAGCAGCTGGTCGTACTTTTGCGCGCCCACCTTGGGTTTCTGCAGGAACTTCTCCAGGATGTACGGTACCAGCGCGAACCCGTCGGCGGGGGTCACCATGAGCACGGCAAACACCTCGCGCTTCTCCCGGCCCTGCGCGTCGTTGAACACGGCCCCCGTGAACCCCACGTGGATGCTCAGCGGGTGCACGGGCTCCTTGATCTCCTCCGGGTGCTCGTACGCGCGCGCTTCCAGCACCTCGTTCATGGAGATGAACTCGTCGTCGGAGCGGCCCTCCTCGTCTTGGTCGCCGTACGGGTCCGGCTCCAGCCCTCTGCCCGTGCTCGCCAGTCCTCGAATGGCCTTGTGGTCCACCTTGTCGTGCTGTTTTTTGTGTGTTAGATAGCTGGAAACAAGCAAAAAAAAAACAGGAAATGGGGATCTTGTCGTGCTGTTTTTTTGTGTGTGTTTTCGTGTTTGTTAGATAGCTGGAAACAAGCAAAAAAAACAGGAAAAAGAGAGACCTGCACGCTCGTCGCTACAGTGGGAGCCGCGTAGTGCCCCATGTCGTTGATGCTGTTGCTGACCGACGTGAAGAAGAACAGGGCCTTCTGCATGTGGATGGGCAGGCCCTCGGCAGCTCTGGCCACGAAGCACAGGGGCGTGCTCTTGTTCGGCGAGGACAGCAGGCTCGGATGGTCTCCCCTGAGCAGCTCCATGCACTTGGAACGCGCTGCCATCATCGTCACCTGCTCGTCGGTCGGCGTCATGCACACCGGCTTGAACACGTGTCTCGTCGGGATGTTGAAGGTCTTGAGGCTCTCGGGGACGTGCTCCTCCCAGAAGGCGCTCAGGCTGCTCCTCACGTGCCTTCGAGGGGGGGCTCTCCTCGAAGGGGAAGGAGACCGGTGCGGGGCTATCATGGAAAAGGCGCGCTGGAACGACGACGAGGTGGGAGCTGCTTGAGAACCGTCGCCGTCGTTGTTATCTAGCAGTGGAGAACCGGGGGCTGGTGGCGTCACGGCGTGCTGCTGGAACACCTCGTCGCGGCCTGTTTTTGTGTTTGTTGTCGTTGTGAGCAAGAAGAGCATGTCAGTTTTCTAGCAGCTCAGTTTTCTAACAGCTCTCACATCACCACCACTCATCCTCACCTTCATCGATCATAACGTCGCTACTAGAGAACAAATCGTCGTCCATCTTCTTCTTTATTCTCGTGCTCGATGCGCGTGTCAATCAATCAAAGAAAGAGAATCTAATCGACAGCCCCCGTCTAAATGGAGTGTTCTTACCCGGGTTTGACCAGGTACACCCAGGCTTTTCCAGCTGGTTCCGGCCGTGACCAGGTTTTCCCAGGATTTCCAGGATTTTCCGGGTTTTTCCAGACATTCCCTGTTTTTTATCTATAAAAAAGGAATCACGCGCTCTTCAATCCAAAGAAAGAACCGACGTTCCACGCGTACTGATTGTGATGATTGTTATCCTCTCTGAGATTTTCTCGTGTGGCTGGGGTAGTAGTAGCTGCATGATGGGACTTTGCTTGTGGCTCTGCCAGGGGACCACGCCCTACTGTATCTTCTCGTCGTTCGGAGACGTTGGTGAACCATATCAAGAGGAATGTCAGTACGTTACTGCTGAAGAGTACGCACATCTCTGCGGGAGTCATGTTCTTCCTCTTCCCGAGTCCGAGCAAGTTCTCGTAAATAACAACTGAGATTCTTGGGGACGTATTAAACCGGGGCTATCTCTCGTCGTTTGTGCGCGTGTCTGGATATGTCGAGTCCCTTCATCTTATTGTTGTTGTTGCTACTGCTGGTAGTATCATCATGGGCGTCATCCCTCCTCCTGGCGTCGTGCGGGCCGGGCGAGTATTATGACGCGCCGCATGACGAGTGCTACAGCTGCATGAGCGGGTCCTTCTCCAGTGGAATTGGGGCGATCCAGTGCGACGCCTGTCCCGTCGGGATGTTTTCGAACAGCAGCAGGGCGTCGGGGTGCGCCGCCTGTGCAGCCGGCTCTTACCAGTACGCGCAGGGCAGCAGCGGGTGCATCCCGTGCTCGGCGGGCACCGTCCAGCCCGATTCTTCTTCGGGGGCTACCGTTTGCTCCGCTTGCCCGGCCGGGTTCTCGCAATCGCGCGCGGGCTCCTCCCTCTGCGATCCTTGCCCGCCTGGGTCCTTTGCTTGGACGGCCATGGCGACCTCGTGCGCGCCGTGCGGTCTGGGCGCCTACCAGACGCAGCCCATGGCCACCGCTTGCTCAGCCTGTGGCGCAGGCTCCTCCCGGTCCTCCGTCGGCGGCAGTGTGTGCACCGCCTGCGCGCCCGGCCTCTACCAGCCAGCCGCGGGGGCCACGTTCTGCCGATCCTGCGGCGCCGGCAGCTACCAGTCGGCCGTCTCGTCCACGTTTTGCAGCGCTTGCCCTGCCGGGACGGCGCACGCGGCTTCGGGGCAGCCCACGGTCTTCGCGTGCACCCCTTGCACGACGGGCACGTTTGCGTCCGTCAGCGGGTCCTCTGCGTGTGTCGGATGTGCTCCTGGGACCTTTCAGAGCATGACGGGCGCTTCTTCGTCGTCGTGCGCGGCTTGTGAACCGGGGACCTTCCTGCTGCAGGCCATGGGGAGCGCCTGCCATCGCTGTCCGGCTGGGACTTTCGGTACTGGCGTGGGCATGATGGCGCCCGAGGACGCGTGCGCCTCCTCGTGCTCGCCGGGCACCTACAGCACGGGGACAGGGAGCAGCTCGGGCGCGGCGTGTCTGGCGTGCGAGGCTGGGCGTTTCTCGACCGGGATGGGCGGGACTGACCCGGGATCTTGCGTGTCCTGCCCTGCTGGAACCTTTTCTGCCGGGATCTCCTCCTCCTTTTGCACGTCCTGCGGGGCGGGCGAGTTTTGTCCCGAGGGCTCCGCTCGCGCCATCCGGTGCGTGGACGGCTTGGTGTGCAACGGGACGCATCTGTTGGACGCCCTGCCCGGGTTTCTGCCCGTAGTTGTCCTCGCTGGAAATAACACTTGCGCGGACGTCATCGCGTGCCCGCCTGGGACAAGATGCTCCCAGTTGATCCCGGGCGACAAGGGGGTCCTGACATCGAGGCCGCACCAGCAGACGCACTTCGTCGTGTACGAGGAGGGCGGACCTCACTCGTCGCCATTGTGCGGAGGGCGCCTGACGTACGGCTATCGGCGCGTGGAGCAGTTCGAGGTCGAGCGCCCGCCGCCATCTCCCCCCGCCCTGTTTGCGTTTTTCCTGCTGCCCATGGGATGCAGGCCGGGCTACTTCCTGCTGGACTCGGTCTGCAGTCCCTGCCCCAACGGCACCTTTTCGACGGAGGTTGGGAGCTTGAGCCCCGACACCTGCAAGGGGTGCGCGCCGGGATCCTTCGGGTCGTCACCGGGCACCACCGCCTGTTCCCCTTGTGCTCTCGGGACCTACGAGCCCGCGGCAGGGATGAGCGTGTGCCGCCAGTGCTTACCAGGGACGTTCCAGTCGTCTTCTGGCGGCATCGAGTGCGTCGGGTGTCTTCCGGGCTCGTTTTCGGGGGGAGAAGCTTCGATCTGCAGCCTGTGCGCGCCGGGTACTGTCCAGCACTTGCATGGCGGGACGGCCTGCCTGGCTTGTAACAGCTCGACCGAGTACAGCAGCGAGGGCGATACCTCATGTCTCCCGTGCGGCAAACCCTTCCTCCCACAACACCCGCTGCTTGGATGCGAGCCGACTGTCTTTCCGGAGAACAGTGAGGACGTCTGGATCTCCGTGCGCGGACTACATGACGACGGGTGCGCGGCGATCTGGCCCTCTTCTTCTGCTGTGGGACCTACTACTACTACTGTGGTCAGGGCTCGCTCAGCTCGGTTGTACCCGGGGAGCAGGTGCAGGCGCGGCCTCGTCGTGCTCGGACGGCCCGCTGAGCTTTCCTCCCTGCAGCCCTCCTGGATCGACAGACCTGGGCCACGAGAGGATCTCCCGCTGTCCATCGTGCCCGTGGACGAGGTTTTCTACCCAGACGTGTGTGCGCGAGGAGGCGAGGGCTTCGGCGTGCTGTTCACTGGCGTCGCGCCCAACGCCACGTTTGAAATCTTGGATCCGTCGGGGAGGAACTTGCTGTTTCGTGGCGGATGCGAGCCCGTCCCGGCGGGGCTGGCCGCCGTCCCCATGTCGCGCTGCCACACGATGCGCTTCTGTCCCATCATGGACATCCTGGTGCGCGTGCGCCTGCCTTCTTCTTCCGGGCTGGTCAGTAGCAGCGTGTCTCTCTCCGTGGGCGGGGGCTCTCAGTGCCCGCCGGCCAGCGGTTGGGTGGCCGCGCTGGAGCTCCACAACCGCTCCGTCCCGTTCTTCCAGGGCGACACCCTTCGGATCGACGTCCGCCTGCTCAACCCGCCCCTCGAGCGCCTCCTCGCCTTCCGCTTCGCCGCGAGGGTCCGGCCGGGCTTCAGGTTCCTCTCGTTCACGTCGTCCAGCGCCCCCGCCGTCCAGCAGACGCTCTCCGTCGACGGAAGGCTGGTCGTCGAGGGCGACGTCTCCTCGCAACAGACCAGGGGCAGCGGGATGCTGATGCTGGGGCAGCTGGTCCTGCAGCTCGACGCCCGGCACACGGGGGTGCTGCGGGCCGTGCGCGTCGAGCAGGACAGCTTCCAGTGCATGCTCCTCGCCCAGGGAGAGAGATGGTTCGCGGTCGGCGTCCAGACGGCCGGCTACACGTGTCGACGCGACGGCTTCGTGGAGGCCATGGTGGACTTCCCGCGGGTCACGCGGCTCGTCGTCCGGGCGCGGCGGTCCCAGCTGGTGCATTGGCGGGGGGCGCAGGAAAACGCGCCAGTCTTTCCCACCGGGGTGGACGTTCTGGGCGTCTGGAACAATCGTTCGTACCCTACTACTACTACAGTGCTCCAGGACGCCGTGTGCAGCACGTCCACGTCTTGGGTGCTTCACGTGGCGTCGTGCACCCGTATCACGCCGGTGGGCGCGGGCACGGGCAGGCTCCTCGTCGATTATCGTCACGGTGTTCCCGGACGGGTCCTCTTGATACGGGTCCTGCAGCCCGCCCAGGTGTCTGCGTTTCTGGGCCCCAGCAATCGATTGCGGGTGCAGGCGACGCTCTTGGGCATGGTCCTCGACGTCTCCCCGTACGTGCTTGGACCCGACACGTCCCCCGTCTCATCCGGAGGGGTCACGCTTTCCAGTGACGGCCTGCTTTCCTGCAATCCCGGCTTCGTCGGCAACTACACGGTCGGGAAGCCTGTCCTTCACCGCGGAGAGTGCCTCCAACAGCCTAGAGTTGTGCTAGACCCCGGCTCCAACAGCCTGTTCCTGCTTGGCGGGGCATGGACAACCGATGGGGATTTCCGGCTCCGTCCGTCCGTGCTCACGGCAGACTCGGATTCCTTGGGCCTGCTCTTGTTCCGCGCCGGTGCGGTCCTTTTTGTGCCCCACGAAGCAGTCCTGGAGAGCACAGACCCGTCGCGCGCCGTCGTCGAGGGGGGCAACACGCTGCTCCGTCTCGTCCGGGCGGGACAGACCCCGCGCTGTGTCGGTCTTTTTCTTCTCGGTCAACACTGGAAGGTCCCCGTCGTACCCCCTGCGCCAGCGTCTCTGAGCGTCAAGCTAGCGGCTACCAAGCTCGTCGTTCAGCAGGATATGTGGCGGCTGGTGCCTTCGAGATCCACCCTCGTGACCGCCAGCGTCTGGTTTACCGACGGGACGAGCATGGACGTCCGGGAGCGGCTCGTGTGGCAGGTGGACCCGGAGTACCTCGCGATCCTCCCCGATGGTGGCGGGGTGCAGACGCTCACCAGGGCCGGCCGCACCAACGTGTCCTTTGCACTCCCTGGGTTTTCCTGCCTCCAGGCCAGCGCGGAGGTCCAGATCTTTGTCAGCTCCGTCCTGTCCACCACCCTGCTGTGCCAGAAATGCCCTGAACAGCTGGTGGCGCGAACGGACCCTCTCTCCGTGCAGTGGCCGTTCCGGTTCCCTTCAGCGATCTATGTCGATTCCTTTGTGGTCGAGCGCCTCCTGGTGGACGGATCGACGCACGAGGGAGCGGACCCGTTGCAGGTGGCAGGCGCGGGCATCCTCGAGGGTGATCGCATCATCGCGGCCTTGCGCGCGGGCGAGCTCTCCGTCTCCACCGCTTTCGCCCGGAACATCGTGGACATTCCCGTCGTCGAGCGCTCTGCCGTTGGTTACAACATCCTATGCAACAACCGAGCATGTACTACTACCAGCACCCAGCAGCAGATGAAGCTGGCCCCTCCTCACGACGGAGCGAGCATGCCCCCGTTCCGCTACGCCACCCGCCTGGAGCTGGCCCTGGAGCTCGTCATGTTCGACGGATCCGTGTCACGCTTCTCCTGGCTGCCCCAGGTGTCCATCACCGCCAACGGGAGCGCGAGCACCTCCCTCGTGTCGCTCGTCACGCCCGGACCGCTCGAAATCAGGGTGGAGTTCGGCACCGACTGGCGGTTCGCATCATCACCGTCGTCGTCTGTCGAGGTCTTCTCGCTGCGCGTGGAGAGCCTGGCCTCGCTCCGTCTGCATGTGCCGCCCGTGCTCCACCAGCTCCACTGCACGCGCCTCTGGGAGCGGGGACCCGTCTCCGTCCTGGCCGTCTTGAGCGATGGAGCGGAGGCAGACGTGCGCGCCGGTCTCGCGGTGGACGGCCAGATCCTGCGCCTGGACCCGACGCACGCCTTTGTCGAGGCGGAGTGGCCGGGCGCTGGACACGTCAACGCATCGTTCGGGGGCATGCGCGTCTCGGCAGGCGTGGTGGCGGTGCTGGACAGCACGCTCTTCGCCTCCCTCTCCCTCGATGCGGTGCCTGAGCAGTGGACGGCTCCTCTGGGGGCCCGCGCGTCCCTCTCCCACGCCGTCCTCCTCTCGCCCGTCAAAGAGATTGGGGATCCCGCCCTGGTGCTGCAGCGGGTCGTCCACTGGCGCGTCGAGCCGCAGGGCATCGTGGATCTGGACGAGGCGGGCTGGCTCACCCTGCTCTCGGATTTCTACGAGCCCGTCGCGATCTCGGGCACCATCAGGGGCTGTCAGATGTCCGTCCCCATGTCCTTTCACAGGTCCATCCAAGTCAACGTCGTGCCCGATCGGGAGGGGCAGGTGGATTTCGGTGCAGAGCAGGGCCCCCCGCTCCCGCAGGCGCTCTTTGGGGACATCCTCTCCATCCCGGTGTTTCTGTACGTGACCAAGCCCATTCTGCTGGCCTTCCGTGTCGTCGTCTCCCTTCCGGGCGTGGACCTTCTCAACTGCACTCTGGTGGGCGAGCTCCCGTTCAGCACGTGCTTCCCGGGTGGGGCGAGCGTTTCCGCTTTCCCGGCCAGTCAGCGGGTGGGGCGCCTGTGGATCGGCACCTTCACGGGACGGGTCCTGCTCGACAACGCCCTCTCCAGGCTCCGCGTGTCCGTCGTCCAGCAGAGCTCTACTACAGTTGTGGTGGTGGCAGTCTTCACCGTGCGGTTGGGGGCTGGCAGGATCCAGCCGGCCACCCCCCTAGCGAACACGGTCGTCGCTGGCTCTTCCGTGGAGGAAGAAGTCTGGACGACGGCCTCCCCCGTTCCGGCTCGACTGCAGGCGTGCTGCGACCTGCTCGCCGTGGGGCCGGGATCGCCGCTGGCACACCACTTGTTGTTCCCTGTCAGCTTCCGCTTGCAGAACCTCACTCTGGACTACGGCGGGTCGCTGGTGATGATGATGGACCTGGCGGATCCACGCATTCGCGTCGACTACGACAGCCTCATCCTCCGCCTGGACCCCGCTACGACCGTGTGGTCTGTCGAGCAGGACGCGCAAGAGTACGCCGAGACCACCCTCATCCTGATCCGATACACGCATCCGGGCACGCTGAAGACCCGTGAAACCGTGGTGCGCGTGACCCTCGCCAAGGAGCAGTCCATCCTCTTCACGCCGTCCGCTCTGGTCATTTACAGGATCCATTGCTCGGAGGGAACGTTCCAGACCCTGCAGGTGAACGCCAGCCTGGTCCTGCGCAACGGAGTACTGCTTCCCATGAGCCAGATGAACAACATCACGATCTTGCACAAGAGCGTGGCAGGCGTTAGTCGTCTTGGGGTCACTGGATTTTCCCTCGGTTCTACGAGTTTACTCCTAGCAGCCTACGGGATCCGGGCCAACCTCTCGATCCGCGTGCTTTCGCAGAGTGTTCGTCTCGTCTCCATCCGCATGCCCGACCCGTACATCCTGTCCTCCCCCTTGCGTGGTCACCGCCTTCTGAATCTCTCTGGCGTGCTGGAGGACGGGAGCACCCTGGCCAGCCTGGTGTTTCTGGATCCGCAGGTCACCACAGATGGACCTGTTCTCTACAGGCGGGAGAGCGGCAGCCTGTCCGCCCTCGGAAACACACACCCTTCTTCTGGACGCAAGACGATCCGCGCGTCCGTTCCTTCGTGCGGTGGTAGCGAGTTATCCACGCTCTCCTCGCGCCTCGTTGTCCGTTTACTCGCCAATCTGACCAGCAGCAGCAGCAGTGGTAATCCAGCCGACGTCCTCATCGACATGGAAGAAGACGGGTCCAGCCTGAATGTCTCGCTCGTGGGCCTCTACGGCGTGTCGGCCTACCTGATCTTCCTCCAGGCGGACCCCCAGTGGAACGCGTCGTCGTGCCAACCAGGCAGGGACCAGCCCGAATTCGCGGATTGTGTCATCACGGAGGGAGGCGTCATCATCCTCGTGGGCGCCTACTACTACCGTGAACGAGTCTCTTCCTCTCCGGTTCACTTGGCGGTCGTGGTCTCGCCGATCCCCGCGCAGTTTCTCAGTGGGTATCTGGAGTACTACGCGGGCGTGTCTTCCCTGCGTCTGCCGATCGTGGCAGGTCGTTTTGGGCCAGCAGCAGTAGAGAAACCGACAATGACGATGCCTGTGGTCGACCCTGCCTCGCTGGCAAGACAGTATCAGCTCGCCCTCCAACACCCGTGGGACGCGCAGGCCATGCGGGACGCCCGATTCACCCTGCAGCTCCTCGCGGGCAGGCAGCGCTTGGTGGATGCGCGCGCCTACTCCAACGAAAACGAGCTCTCCGTCATGTTCAGGGTCACGGACCGCTTTCTGCAGCCGGATACCAACAGGACCTCCATCAGCGTCCTATTCCACGCCACCAGCAGTAGTAGTAGTAGGCTCCCGTTCCATCCAGACGCCGTGGAGATCCCACCACCAGGCGCCGGCGTGAGGATACCCGCGCGGCACGTCGTGGACGGGTGGTACGCGGTCCAGTGGGTCGGGGTGAAGATCCCTCGTCTGGCCCTGCCCATCACGTACGAGGTCTCGACCAGCACATCCCTCGCTCCGTGGGAGCACGCCTTCCCGCAGCCCGCCGTGATCACTGGCCGCCCTCTGCACGCGTGCCCCCGCATCGCCACGGATCGGGCGTCCTTTCTGGTGGTCTACCAGCTTCCCGAGAATCGCACGGCGGTGGACCTCGCTCGGCACATCGCGTGCGTGGCCCAGGTCGCGCCCAGACGGGTGACTGTCGCTGGGCATACAGCAACCATTGGCGTGGAGAGCTTTATTAGAATGCACCAGGTCCACCAGGCTCTCACCTCTGCTACTACTGCTATGGACATTCACGTCATCAGACGGTTGCTTCAGGAGGAGGGTAGTGGTGGTGGCAAGATCCAGCGCGTGGGGCTCCTCTACATCAACGACACGGCAGACCCGCCTGTCGCGTGCCCTATCGGGACGTACTTCTCGTCCAACGGGACGTACCTGCCTCTCCCGCCCCACTCCGTCGCAGGCCCTGACTGCTATGGCATGTCCTGCATCGATGGCTACGGCTTGCTGCTGGGTGATGCCTCCTCCTGCGTGCCCGCCACCGTCCCGCTGGATCTCGTCTGGGTCTGCGTCGTCGTCATCCTCTGCGTGATCCTCCTGTGCTCATGCATCATGTGCGCCTTGCACATGGGAAGAAACAGAAAATCTCTGCTGGCGCTGCAGGACCCCCCCGTCCGGCCAGTGGAGCTCGCGTCGACCGGCTCGTCCTTTCCAGACTCCACTGATCCGTTTGTGGATGGCGATTGTTATGACGACGGCAAGGAGTTCGACGATACCTTCCACTGCGTCTACTACGATGATCTCACGCGAGTCGTGCTGGATGACATGGACGACGAATTTGAGGCTAGAGCAGCAGCACCGAGCAGCAGGTACCGCGTGAGCAACGCGTGAAAAATTTATATAACAACAAGCAGCAACAACAACAACAAGCACTCTCACCCGCTCACTACATCTGGTACGTCTCGCGGAACATGAGCTTTACTTCGTTTTCCGTCATGCAAATGACCTTACTGGAGATCCCGAAGTAGGCCTCGATCTTGTTCTCGTGCGGCAGGCACCGGTCCACCTCGGGGATCGCGGAGAGCAGCACGTGGTCCCTGAAGATCAGCCCGTTCTTCAGCATGTACAGCATGCCGCACACCATGTCCTGCAGGCGCGTCCCCGACGTCGTCAGCTTGGTCCCGTTCGTCCGCAGGCGCAGCAGGCAATCCCGTATGTTCGTCGTGCAGTGCCGCACCAGATCGTCGCTCGCCTCCTCGATGAAGCGCCAGTACCGCTCCTGCGCCATCGCCTGCGCCAGCAAACGGCACACGCTCGGCGTCTTCCCGGGGTTCGCCAGCTTGAAGACCCGCATCTGCTTGTGCATGTGCTGCGCCAGACGCGCGTACTGCTTGGCGTTTTCCTGCTCCCGGCAGCGCGCCGCCCTGCCCCCCAGCAGCAGCGAGGCCACCACGTTGTACACCTCGGCGTCCAGCTCGCCCGTGCCAATCATCATCATCATAGTTGTCGCGTGCGGTGTCGTCGCTGTTTGATGGGACCCCACGTTGTCGCTGTACTCGGTCTGCGCGTGCCTGACCTCGGGCAGCATGTACCCCGTGATGTCGCACACCCGCACCCGGTCGTCGCACATCACCAGCGGGCACGTGCTGTCCACCGCGTTCGAGTGGCAGTAGTGCTGACGCCCGCACTTGAGGCACCCCGCCTGGTTCACGTCGTACACCTCCCACTGGCACCCATGCTTGCACGCTGGGTACCTGAACGGCCGTCGAATCTTCCTCCAGATGTCGTGCATCTCCCTCATTTGTTATTCTCTCTGTCTGTGGGTCACGTCTCCCAGCCAGTCTCCCCACCGTGAATCGAGCCTGTCTACTATCTACTATCTCTCGTCGCTGTCCCCGCTGTTGTTGTTCTCGCTCCTCGACAGCCTCATCATCTGCGGTGGGCTGTCCTCATTATCCGTCATGTGCTGCCTCACGCGCTCCTCCCGCGCCGCCATGTCCCTCGCGAACCCGTCGTCCTCCATCGCGTTGTACGCCAGCCAGTCGTGGTACGCCGCGCTCACCTCGCAGGCCAACGCGAGACACTCCTCCCCGTGCACCTGGATCAGCTTGCCCTCCACCCTCAGCCAAAACGGGGGGCTGACCCGCTTGCACTTTGCCCGTATCTCCTCCGCCGTGTACCGTCTCGTCGCGGACAGCTCGATCGGCCATTTGTTCCAGCTGTGGCAGAGCTCCATTCGCCGTGTCTCCTCGATCACCCGGAAAAAAAACACGCGGGCCCCTGCTGCACGTGACCCCTCCTCCCTACCGGTTCGCGCCTTTTTAGGGCCCGGTTTCGTGTATTTAAGTACGCGCCACGCCCAGCCTGTAACTCTTGATCATCCACGACCATGTTCACGCTCGGCCAGACTTTCCCCGCTGATTCCCGTCACATCGGCGGACAGATCAATGTCACTCACAACAACATCCGTACTTACGCGTGTGCTTGTGATGAGACCAAGGCCTTCTTCTATCGTCGCAACGAGAACACCTTCGTTGTCTGCGGTATTCTTGCCGTGGATGTTGAGGATGGCTTCGTGAAGCTGGCTCTCGGAGGGGGCGAGGTGCGCAACATCGAGCAGGATCGTGTCTATTACGCCTTCGACTCCGAGCATCTCACGCTCAACGAGGTGGAGATGATTCTTTTCCAGGAGTTCTATCCCTACCTCGAGTGAACCCCTCCGCTCCCTCCTCCTTTTAACAAGCCCTTCTGAGGCGCAAATAAATCCCGAAAACAAAACAAGAGGACTCCTCGCGTGTATTCCTAGCATCATCCTCCCCAAGCAAATACTCATCCGACGCGCACAGCACAGGCTGCAGCGCGTACTTGTCCCTGTACAGAGAGAGCGAGAGCGTCGTGTACTCCAGCCCCCGCTCCAGCAGCTGGAAGAGCTTCTCGTTGAACCCCACGTTTTGCACGGAGTAGTCCTCGCATATCGCCGTGTAGCTCTCGGGCACCGGCTTGATCCCCCGCACCTCCAGCCACTGCTTGGTGCACGCCCGTATGACATACTCCAGCTTCGCGCAGTACCACAGCAGCACGAAAAAGTGCCAGAAACGCGGGTGCACAAACACCTCCTTCGAGTTCTTTCCCATCCGCGTCAGGTCGATGCAGTGCTCGACGCACGCCCCGGTCAGGCAGCACACGTTCTCCCCCGTCAGCACCTTGATCGGCGGTTGCGCGCACGACATCACGTCCTTGCACACCTTCTGGATCTGCTGGCTCCGCGGCGTCGTCAGCTGCGCCACCAGCGAAAACACCTCCCGCACCCGCGCCACCACCTTGTTCTGCCGGTTGTACATGACCACCGCCCACCGGTCCCCGTTCTCCCTGCACGTCCCGAGGTGCCGCTTGAAGTGGCCAGAGCTGATCACGTCAAACGCCTTCACCTGCGCGTACGCATGGAAGTCCTCGAATGACAGCATGATGCCTCTGGCCTGTGCTAACACCCGGGCCTACGTAAATACAAGCCGGCCTTTTTTGCTCGAAAAGGGCGCGGAGTCCTGCCGGCCTTTTTGCTTTTCGCCGGCCTTTTTTGCTCGAAAAGGGCGTGGAGTCTATTTGAGAGCGCGTTTTACCCCGCCTTCCAACTCCCTCGCGCTCAAAAAAACCAGAACAATGAACATCGCCTTCGAGATCCTGCTCTGGCAGATTCCCTTCTCCTGCTTCATCGCCATGTGGTCCACCAGCGGCATGGTCGGCGGCTTCTCGCCTCTCGTCATATTCGTCGCCTTTCTTGGCGCGTGGCTGCTGGTCGCACTCGTCGTCTTCGCCTTTGACATGCTCGTGGTCTTGCTCGGATTTACCGTCACTGGCATAGCTAAACGGCTGGTTTCTTGAACCTATTCTTTTTATCGGACAGACTGTCCGGGAAAATTCCATGAAATACCTACTTGATAACGAAATCTCTACCTAGAAACACGCTTGTGTTGAGAAATAAACTCGGTTTTAATCATGTTATTATTGCGAGCCCTACTACTCGTCATCGGGAAGACCCATAAGACCAGCAAGAGCAGGAAGGGGCTCGATCTCGATGTCGTTCACCATTTGAATGAAGAACTGGGTGGCACGATCCGCAAACACATTGCCAGCCGGACCGTTCTCGATCCCCTCCTGCTGCGGCTGCGGCTGGTAGGGACGAGCAATCAAGCTCTGGCGAATAGGCGCGAACGGGGCCCGCCTCATCATGTTGTTATTGTTGTCGACAACAAGGGGCTGGTTGGGAGGGGTGGTGTAGTTGCCTGTGTTCATTGCTGTTTTCTTTTTTGTGCGTGAAGCAAGAAGAGATAATACCCAAGCTCATGCCAGCAGGCTTTAATACACTCCGCCTACCCGCAAAAAATCAAGGACTGTCACCACCAGCAGTGTTTTGTTGCTGCGTGACCACGGCGGTGATCTTGATCAGGGACGGGTCGACGCCTGCCGCATTTGCCAGCGCCTGCACGATCTGGTCCTTTTGGGCGGCATACTGCTCGGGGGTCAGCGCCAGGTTGACATTCCCGACCGTGGAGAACGAGTACGTGCACCTGTACCCGGAGTTGCACACGCAGAAGTGCCGCGTGACCGACCCGAGCGGGGACCAGGTGTGCTCAGGGCAGGCCTCGATCGTGATGGCGCTCCTGCAAAAGTAGTTCCTCGGGCACGCGGGGCACTGGCTCTTCAGGGTCAGCCCCGTCTTGGTCGAGTAGGACCCCAGAGGGCACATGTACACCACGCCGGGCCCGCAGTAGTACCCGGCCGGGCAGGGAACGCACGAGCCCCCGTCCCTCGAGGGAATCTTCCCCGTCGCGCAAGCCGTGCAAGCCGTCGCCCCTCCCCAAGCAATCCCATACGAGGGGCACGCGTAGCAGACCCCAGAGCCGGCCTGCGCGTTGTACGTCCCGTTCCAGCACGGCCTGCATTCAGCGCCGTCGATCCCGTTGGAGTACGTCCCCTTCTTGCACTGCGCGCAGTACGGGGTCGTCTCGTCAAACACCTGCATGTCCATCCCCGCCCTGCACTTGCACCCGTCCAGACCGCTCCCGCCAGGCCCGACCGAGTTGGGCGGGCACAGCAGGCACGTGTCCCATCCTTGCCTGTTCCACATGTTGTTCGGGCATCTCACGCACGCAGGCTCCCCGGAGAACCTCGAAAAGTACGTCCCGACGGGGCACGGCCTGCAATCCCCGTCCTGCACGACCGTCGTCCCGGGGCAGGGCTCGCACTCCGCCATCCCCACGTTCTCCCACCTCCCGCTGAGGCAGAGCTTGCACGCCGTCTGTCCCGTCAGGTCCTGGTACGTCTTGGGCGGACACGTCTGACAGCTCTCCCCGACCACGCCCACCGAAAACGTGCCCGCGCTGCACGGGATGCACTGCACGTACGTCTGCGTCTCCCCCCGCCGAGGGTCCAACAGCACGACGTCCACCCCGTACTGCACGACCCTCGGCGGCTGGCACGTCCAAACGTCCCCTGGATAATCCCCCGCCTGGAGGATCGTGGGGGGCAGGACCTGCACGCCCGCGCACGACGCCTCGACCAAAGCCTCCTGTACCAGCAGCCTGAACGTGTCCCCGGGGGACTGGAACGTGTGCGTCTTGATCAGGCCAGAAGAATAGCTTTCCACCCCGCCCACCCCCTTCGCGTTGTACGCCAGCCGGTACCCCCCGACGCACTTGCACTCCTCCGGCCGGCTGGCGTTCACCCCCGACACGGAATGCAGCGGGCACGTGGCGCACGCACCGTACGCCTCGTTGGGGAACTCGCCGGGCCTGCAGTCCCCGCACGTCGTCCCCCTGGCGTCGCTCATCTTCCCGACGGCGCAGCGCAGGCACCCCCCCGCGTCCACCAGCCCTTCTCGCGTCGAGTAGTACCCGCTCAGGCAATCCTGGCACTCCCCCGCGCTCCCCAGCCCGAGCATGCTCGAGTACGTCCCGGCCGGGCACAGCCTGCACTCCGTCGTCCCCGTGGCATTCTGGAACGTCCCCGTCGGGCACGCGGTGCACGCAGACTCCCCTACCCCCGTGCCGTACGTCCCCGCTGGGCAGCTCTCGCACACCTCCAGTCCGAACCTGCCCCCGAACTTGCCGGCCGGGCACTCCAGGCAGACGGACAGCCCCGCTCTAGCGTACACCCCCAACCCGCACGCCCCGCACTGGGTGGCTCCGGCGTACCCGCTGAACGTGCCAACCGAGCAGTTCCCGCAGACGCTCCTCCCCGTGCTGTCCTGAAACGTCCCCGCGGGGCACAGGCGGCACCGCACCACGCCAGTGGATCCACCCTCGTCGCGATCGCTGTACTCCCCCATCGGGCAGTCCTGGCAGACGCTGGCCCCCGCCTGCCCCGAAAACTGGCCGACCGGGCACCCCTCGCACGTCAGCGTGTCTCCCCACCAGCGGTACACCCAGCCGGCCCTGCACACGCAATCCTGCAGCCTCGCCCTCGCACCGGAATCGGAGTTTGCGGGGCACGCCAGACAGACCACGGCCCCGCCCCAGCTGTACGTCCCGGCAGCGCAGTCCGTGCACTCGGTCGTCGTCGAAAACGCCGAAAACGTCCCGGCAGCGCACGCCCCGCACTCGCCCTCCGACGTCATCCCGGTCTTCGTCGCAAACGTCCCGGCCCCGCAGGCTCGGCACCCGCTCGCCCCGTCTAGATGCGAGTACGTCCCGGGCGTGCAGTTGAAGCAGGCCGACGCCGCGAGAACCGGCGAGTACGTCCCGTTGACGCAGACGTTGCACGTGCTCGCGCCGTCCAGGTCTTGGAACTCGCCTGTCCCGCACTCGCTGCATCCAGAAAGTCCGGTGCCTGAGCTGAAGAGTCCCAGCGAGCACAGCCGGCACGAGCTCACCCCAACCCCGTCGGAAAACTCGCCGGGCCTGCAGTCCCCGCACGTCGTCCCCCGCTCCAGCGAAAACGTCCCGTTCGTGCAATTGCCGCACCCACCAGCCCCCGAGCCAGACGCAAAGGTCCCCGCCAGACACCCGAGGCACGAACTCTCCCCGGATCCAGACGAAAACTCACCCGGTGCGCACGTCTCGCACGCGCTGCTCTCGTTGCCCGCCGAGAACGTGCCGACCCCGCACAGCGTGCACGCCGACGCCACCACCAGCGAGTACGCTCCCACAGGGCAGATCCTGCACAGCGTCGCGCCGTCTTCGAACGAATACGTCCCCGCCTTGCACGCCTGGCACGTCCGCTGCCCCTCCAGGAAAAACGACCCGCGATCGCACTTCCTGCACCCGCTGGACCCCGCCATCCGCAGCGAGAAGTGGCCCACCGCACAGCTCTGGCACGCGCTCTGCCCTGTTTCAGCCGAGAACGTGTCCGTCGGGCACGCATCGCACCCAGCCGATCCGTTCTGCCCGGAGACGCTCCCCACCGGGCAGGACGTGCACACGCTCGACGCATTCCCCGCAGAAAACTCGCCCGCCTTGCACTCTGCGCACCCCCAGGCCCTGCTCGTCTGCGAGATCCTTCCCGGCCCGCACGAGCTGCACGCGGTCGCCTCGTAGATCGAGGCAAACGTCCCAGACAGGCAGTCCCTGCACGTAAACATCCCTTCCAGCCCCGCGTACGTCCCCGGTAAACACGAGATGCATTCCCATACCTGCGGCGGGCAGGTGCGTGCGTTAGACGGGCAGACACTCACGTATTAAAGCTTGCTCCATACCAGAAAAAAAACAAAATGCTGCATCTATCGACCCCGAGAACCCTCCCAATCTCCATCGCCCTCCTGTTTTCTCTACTGTCCCCGCTCCCCGTGAACGCAGGCCTCGCCCCGTCCTTTAAGACGTCCCATCCGGCATCCCCTCGCCTTGAGCCGGACGACGTCGTGCGCTTCACCAAGAACCTCTACCAGGAGCTCGGCGACCACTGGGGCAACACCACCGCCGTCACCGACAAGTACCGCGATGAGTTCCAGGACCTCAACGCCTCCACCGCCGGCCAGCTCGGCGAGACCCTCTCCGCCCTCTTCGAGATCCGCATGCTCGACCTGCAGGCCTCCGTGCGCCACGCCCGCAAGATGCGAAACGTCATCCAGTCCTTCACCACCACCACGCCCCCTACATCCTCCGACAACAACGAGAAGCCAGCCGTGTCCACGCGTATTTATGCGCGACGCCCCGTTGTTGCCGCCATCGTCGCGAACAAATAATAATAATGATTGCTTCTAGAAGACGAATGAATCTAACCAACCAGCCGGCTGATCCACTCGACGCTATGTCGTTTTGGCCTTGGACCAAGAAGGCTGGGAAGGAATGCGAGGACTGTCCCTGCTGTGCTGACATGCGGGCCCTGACCAGAAAGTACGATGATCTGGCCGGTATCGTGGCGGACTTGCAGATCCAGCACAGCGATTATGACGCGCGGATGGATAATCTGCAGGACCAGCTGGATCTCCTGAACCCTTCCGGAAAAAAGGACCCTATGAGCAAATACGAAGACCCTGCTTGGCATGCGGAACAGATGGACAAGCTCAGAAAGATGACAATAACAGTGCCTGGTAAAGCAAGCTCTTCCTCCTCCTCCGATTCTGATTGAATCCCGTGAGAAAAAACACGCGTTTTCTACTATAAAAGCGTGTATCCGAACACATCCCGCGCAATGCAGCAGGACGGATCATCTCTAGGCGTTGTGTGGAACAGCAAGGCTTCGAGTGAGAAATTACAGCGTATTGCAGCGTTGGAGACAGAAATGGCAGGCATGCGAGCGGCTCTCGCGGCATGCAACGCGACAATCAAGGAGATGGGCGAGAACGAGCGAAGTTCAGCTCTTAGGATCATGAGTCTAGAGACTGTAATTGAAAGGGCTAAGGATCCTGCAGACAAGGACATTCATGCCAGAACGCTTGCATCCAAGGGGTATGTCCATGAACGCGTGGAATACATGTATGACTCATGTAAGCATTTGAACGACGAGCTATCCAACGAGGTCAAAGGGCTAAGGGTGGATCTGGTACATTCCAAGGCTTCACATGACGACTTGAGAGGTCTCGCGATTTCCGTGAACGAGAGGATAGCCACGCTCAAGGCAAGGTTGGAAGGCGGGTTTAGAGGTGTGGTAGAGCACGTCAGAGAGTCCTCAAGTCAATACCGACGATGGGCTCGCACAGTTGAAGAAAGACTCGAAGAGCGCAAGTCTGCAGATGGAGAAGAACAACAGGAGGCAGAAGATCCAGACCCAGACCGTTACGCCGTCACCGTGCCTTCTCGTTCCAGGAACCCCGCGCCTTCTCGCAGTAAACCCCTCTATATCATGCCTCCTCCTGATGCTGACGAGGAGGAGTGGGATGCGGATAGCGCCTTTGAACGCTTGAAATCCAGACTGGCTGGCATCTACAACAAAACATGAAGGCCTAGAAAACACCCCATCCGCCAGTATTTACGTGTGTGTTCTCGCTCGCTATCCGTCGTGTACAACATCATGGCGAAAAAATCCAAGGAAGAGAATGATCTAGATGCTTGGGGTTACGGATCGAGCTCTTCTTCTAAGCTCGAGGAGAAAATAGACAAGCTGGAACGCGTGATGCAGGGGATCGCTCACACAATGGACGAGAACTACGTGAGAACAAACGCGCTCCTCAACGATCTGGACCAGCGTCTCGACCGCATGGAGCAAGCCAGAAGAATTTCGACGGCCAGCAGCAGTAGCCGGCCCCCACTCTACAAGCTCCCGCCGCGATGACAGCCGCCGGCTAGCAAAAACGGCTATAAAAGCACGGCCGTGAAAGCGCCATCACAACAAAGGGGAAAAAGGATGCCACGCGAAATCGTGATCAACAGGTGCTTCGGGGGGTTTGGCCTGTCCTCCATGGCGCTGGAGATTTACAGGGCCGTCCCGAGGGTCGATCTCGAGAACACAAGGGTGTTTAACCACGCCTCCGACATCCCGCGAGACGATCCCATCCTTATCCAGACCATCAAGACCCTGGGCCTGAAGGAGTCGGCGGGAAACTTCGCCAAGCTCCAAATCATCGAGATCCCAGACGACGTGCCGGCAGACGGCTGGATCATCCAGGACTACGACGGCACCGAGTGGGTCGCCGAGAAGCACAGGACCTGGTCTGGCCCTCATCACACGCAGGAGGATGATGACTTGGACGAGCCAGTGAAAACGGTAGCAGACGTGGATGATACATCGCTCGCTGATCAGGCGGAAATCGAGACCACTCCGCTCACGGATCCTCATGCTCTTCTAGTTTCTCTAGTTGGCGATCCAAACGAAAAAAAATAAACTCTCACTCACCGTGCTCGCCCGCATCCGGATCGAGGCCTTCCCGGTCGGGCACATCGTACAAGTCCCCGCCTCCGTAGCCCCCGTAGCGCTCGAATACCGCCCGCCCCCGCAGGCTGTGCAGTCCCACGTGCTCTCCAGCAGGCCCGTCCCGTACGTCCCGGATTCGCACTCTTCGCACTGCCAGAAAGAAGAAACCAAAAGACGTGTCAGTTATAAAATTTTCTCGACCTGACCCCCGACCCTCCCTGAACCGACCTGACCCTGACCCGTGAACCGTGAACCGTGAACCGTGAACCAGCCGGGTCATGAACCGCGGGTCATGAACCAGCCGGGTCATGAACCGCGGGTCATGAACCAGTCGGGTCAAGCGGGTCAAGCGGGTCAAGCGGGTCAAGCGGGTCAAGCGGGTCAAGCGGGTCAAGCGGGTCATGATGAACCGCGGGTCAGA